>Ga0164298_10000005_pt1 | contig 149087 bp, 134 predicted proteins | sample Whisoiple_216_MG_FD_109713 | JGI IMG/M metagenome (GOLD analysis project Ga0164298, IMG submission 109713) | Unamended control soil microbial communities from upstate New York, USA - Whitman soil sample_216_MG | ecosystem: Environmental > Terrestrial > Soil > Agricultural land ...
GCTAGTTATACACGCCCAGAAGAGACGGATCCTTCGCCTCAAGCGCACCCTGCAGCTCCGGATCGACGAAACTCAATGCACCGTCAAAAGTGTGCTGCAGGTTGCTGACAAGACGGGCAACCGTGTTTCCGCAGGACCCCTCATCGAGGTATATGCGCAACCAATCGCGACCAACGTCAAGCCGAATTCCGTTGGCCACATGCAAATCAACCGCATGAACTTCAGCGTAATCTGACTTTATCTCGGGTGCACCCCATAGTCGATAGGGGGCGCGGGAAGAGAACAGTGTACCCATAAATGCATCGAGGTCATTGACCCTACGACTGAATCTAATAACTATAGGCCCACCCCACACGCCACCCCCAGTTCCGTCGTCACCTGCCGAGCCGGTCGTGTAAGGCTTGTAGGACAAAGCTCGGTCCTCACAGAGTCCGACGAGCCGCCTGTACCGCTGAACCACGTATCTAACGAATTGGGCGTGAAATTCGAAGGAGTCGCCGGTCACAAGGAAATGACCCATACGATTGACGCCTTCTTCGATCTGACCGAGATCTGAATCCGCCAGAGACGCCTGAACGCGATCGAACGAAACCGACGAACGATACTCGTCAATATTTGAGATATGATCGAGCAGGCCCGCCGCACCTTTTCCAGAGAGCTGCACACGTAAGCCCCGCGCAGGCGATTCTCCGTCAAGAAACCCACTACCGTCGAACACAGTATGAACTCTTCTTGAAATTGCGTTCGGCGAAAGATTTCGTAGATGAGCTGACGGTAACCACATCCAGTCGAGCTCTCGTCGTTGATCTACTTCCTTCTTGAGGAAGGCTCTCACTACCTGAGTCTGAAGATCCGTATGAACTGACCAGAACCTCTCATCCAACTGGTCAACCCAAAGAACACCTTCAGGAAGCATTGCCCTATAAAGGAAAGCATCACTCGTAGGTTCAACGTTCTTTGAACCTACGATGTCTTCAAGTAATGCATGCGGTTGATCCGCATGCGCTTCCACGACGAACGTCTTGGTGGGCGCGGTGGGGTCAAGGGCAAGGCTGCGACCCATGTCGGCTCTGGTCGTCACGACGTCACCTCGCCTTCTTCCGTCCCGTCCTCATCATCCGCCTGAGCAAGCTCCTGCAACAGGTCTAGTTGATCAGGATCATGCTGACGTGTCCGCCGCCGTCTACCCTGACTACTGCGAGCAAGCGCTTGGTATGCCTGCGTTCGCCCCCGAGGATCGTTGTCCTCCGGAGTCTTCAGGAGTCGAACGAACCCGAAACCGCCGTCGTTTGACGTTGGGCCCTGATACTCGAACGTCGAGGTATCACCCTGCGCGATCATCCTCGCCGCCTCGCCGACGGTCTTCACGAGCTTCTGTCGAGCCGCCCGCGCGTAGAACGTCAGATACGGCGCAACCTCTTCAGCCAGCCACATCACACTCACCTGCTGACGACGCAACGCGAGTGCCCGCACCAGTTGAGCACGGACAGCTGGAGTGAGCGCAGTCGCGGAGGAGTCCTGGTCGAACTCGATCAGGCGCGGCGGAGGACCCCCAAGCGGCAACGACGAAGTTGGGAAGGCCTCACGTAACACCTCGGGTGTGTTCTCAGGGAGGTCGAAAAGGATGTGGTCAGGGCAGACGCCAACTATTGGGCAGCCAAGCTCCACTTCATCCAGGCCTCGCCTGATGCGAGCGATGTGCTCACACTGGCACGCATAGACAGGGAACACAGACGGACGTACTGGACTACTCAGGGCGATATTGCCTGCTAGAACGACCGACTCGGCATCTGGTTCCCGATACTTCGCGGCCTGTGCGGGCTCCACGTTGGCACCCGACTTGGCCTCGCATGCCAGCAGAACCGACCGCTCACGATTGAACAACAGCGCATCGGTAACGACCTTGCCCGCACCCACGGTGACTGGGACTTCAAGTCCCGCCAGGTCATAGCCACGGTCTCGCAAGAGCGGTTGGTTGACATCATGAGGAGTCACCAAGCCAAGCAGCCCATTCACCGGCAACAGGCGATCTTCCACCAACATCCCCCATCACAGACAGATGAGCGCATCGGACCGTATCAGTGGATCGCCGTCTGATCGGGTAGCTGACAGTCAACCCCCGGCGGCGAGTCCTCCACCATCACTCGTCCTTACTCGTCATTGGGTGAGTACCCGCTGTGACCATTGTGTGGTCACAGCGCAACACTGTGCCTCCGCGTCACCCCGACATAGCTCCAGCCTTGGCAGATCTCCCGGTGCGGACAAGAGGCTCCGATGTCGTTGCGCCCTGTCGACGCCAGGTGCGAAGAGCCCAGGGCGGGTACCGGACAGGCGCTGGGTCGGTTTCGAGGTGGCGGTGGAGGCAGTCGGCTGGGGGGCGGCGGTTACCATTCGGCGGTGCCAGAACTCAAACTCGAGATTCAGATGCTGCACGACAGGGTCCTGGTGCAGCTCACTCCCGAGGAGGGGGAACGGCGTAGCACCGGTGGGATCGTCATCCCGGCTACCGCGCAGATGGCTCGGCGGTTGGCGTGGGGGGACGTGTTGGGGGTCGGCACCAACGTTCGGAACGTGAAGGTCGGCGATCGGGTGCTGTTCAACCCCGAGGACCAGCTCGAGGTCGAGATTCAGGGGCGTACCTACCTGGTCATGCGTGAGCGTGACCTGCACGCCATCGCCAGTGAGCGGATCGAGCACGGCACAGGTTTATATCTCTAGGGGAAGGCGAAGCGTGGAGCACAGATGGCCGGAGTCGCACGCCGAGCAGACGGACGTGCTCACCCCGATCACCCGTTCCCCCATGGACGAGCCGACCGAGCGGATCCGGCCCGAGACCGACCCCGCGGCCAAGCGGAAGCGCCTGCGGCGGGTCGGGCTCATCGGTGGCTCGGTGTTGGGTGCGCTCGTCATCGTTTACGGCGTTGACCTGCTGCTCAGCAGCGGTGAGGTCCCTCGTGGAGTCACCGTGGCCGGTGTCGCGGTCGGTGGAGAGTCACACGGTGACGCCGAGCGGATTCTTCGGGATCGGCTCGAGTCTCGGCTCACGGAGCCGGTCAAGGTGCGTGCCGGGGACGTCGACGCCGCGGTCGAACCCGCCGACGCCGGGCTCGCCATCGACTGGGCGGCCACGCTCGAGCAGGCCGGTGACCAGCCGCTCAACCCCATCACGCGGCTGACCTCGCTCTTCAGCACGCGTGAGGTCGGGGTGGCCACGACCACGGACGACAAGAAGCTCGACGCGGCGATCAAGGAACTTCAGCCCAAGATCGACCGGGCGCCCGCGGAGGGCACCATCCGCTTCGAGGGCGTCACACCGGTCGCCGTCGATCCGAAGCCGGGGCAGAAGCTTGACGTGCCGGGTGCGGAGAAGGCACTGCTCGACGGGTGGGCCGGGGGTCGGCCGGTCAAGCTGCCCGTCGACATCACCAAGGTCAAGACGACGGCCGCCGGGGTGCGTGCCGCGGTCGACCAGCTCGCCAAGCCGGCCGTCGCCGGTCCGGTGGTCGTGCACGGCGAGGGCAAGGACGCCACCATCGAGCCCGCGGTCATCGCCGGCTCCCTCGTCTTCCAGCCGGCCGCCGGCGGTGGTCTGACCGCCACCATCGACCAGAACAAGCTGGTCGGCGCCGTCGGGCCGCAGCTCGCGTCCACCGAGATCGAGGGCAAGGACGCGCAGATCGTCTTCTCCGGTGGCGCCCCCAAGGTCGAGCCTTCCGTGGACGGCAAGGGCGTCGACTGGCCCAAGACCCTGACCCCGCTGATGGACACGCTGAAGAAGCCCGACGGCCGGGAGCTCAAGGCGGAGTACGCACCCAAGCCCGCGAAGGTGACCACCGACGCCGCCAACAAGCTCGGCATCAAGGAGGTCATCAGCGAGTTCACCACCGGTGGCTTCGCCCAGGACTCCGGTGTCAACATCCGCACCGTCGCCGCCGAGGTCAACGGCGCGATCGTGGCACCGGGTGAGACGTTCAGCCTCAACGGTTACACCGGTCCGCGCACCAAGGCGCAGGGCTACGTCGAGGCCGGCGTGATCGAGAACGGCGCGCCCGCCCGCGAGGTCGGCGGGGGCATCTCGCAGTTCGCGACGACCCTGTACAACGCGGCCTACTTCGGGGCCATGAAGGACGCCGGACACAAGGAGCACAGCTACTACATCAGCCGCTACCCGGCCGCGCGTGAGGCCACGGTGTTCCAGAACCACGACGGCAGCAGCGTGATCGACCTGAAGTTCACCAACACCTCGGACACCGGGGTCGCCATCCAGACGATCTGGACCTCGTCGTCGATCACGGTGAAGCTGTGGGGGACGAAGAAGTACGAGGTCACGTCGGTTCCCGGGGAACGGACGAACCAGACCCCGCAGCAGGAGAAGCCGGGGCCGGCGGAGAACTGTCACGCCACCAACGGGGCGCCCGGGTTCACGGCCTCCGACACCCGGATCATCCGGGAGGTCGGGAGTGGCCGTGAGGTCAGCCGGACCACGCGGAAGGTGAAGTACAACCCGCAGCCGAAGATCGTGTGCGCGCCGCCCGGCTGATTCCCGACAAGTACAGAAAGTGACCTCCGGGCGTCAAGACGCCCGGAGGTCACTTTCTGTACTGGCTAGATTCGCGAACGGGACCTGCCGTACAGCGAGGCGGCGAGTGCGACCGCGACCGCTGCGACGATGATCTGGAAGATGTGCCGCCACCAGTCGATTCCGTCGGTGTCCTTCACGCCGAACGCGCCGGCGATCAGGTTGCCGACCAGGGCTCCGACGATGCCGGCGATGATCGTCAACCAGAACGGGATGTTCTGCCTACCGGGGGCGACGAGCTTGCCCAGTATGCCCAGAACGATACCGGCAATGAGCAGGCCGATGATTGCGCCGACTGACCACATAACCGCTCCTAAGCTGAAACGTTGGTGGCTCAGCAGTACCACCCATCAGCCGGTGTCACACCTCGAGACGCAAGCGTGATCGAGTCGGAACATGACGATGGCCGCGGGCGTCGCCGCGGCCATCGTCGACAAAGAGTCAGAACGCCGACTCGGGCACGTCCATCAGGGAGTTGTCCGCCGACTCGACGATCTTCCGCCCGGCCGACAGCTCGGGCAGCACGTTGCGGGCGAAGAACGTCGCCACGGCGACCTTGCCCTCGTAGAACGCCTTGTCCTTGGTCGCGCCCTCGTCGAGGCGGGCCAGCGCGATCTCGGCCTGGCGCTGGAGCAGCCAGCCGATCAACAGGTCACCGACCGCCATCAGCAGGCGCACGCTGTGCTGCCCGACCTTGTACACGCTCGCCGCCTCGTTCTGCGACGCCGTCAGGTAGCCGATCATCGCGCCCAGCATGCCCTGCACGTCCTCAAGAGCCTGCTTGAGCAGGAGCCGGGACTCCTTCAGCCGGCCGTTGCCGGCCTCCGACTCGATGAACCTCGTGATCTCGCCGGCCACGTGGGTCAGGGCCGCGCCCTTGTCGCGGACGATCTTGCGGAAGAAGAAGTCCATCGACTGGATCGCGGTCGTGCCCTCGTACAGGGAGTCGATCTTCGAGTCGCGGATGTACTGCTCGATCGGGTAGTCCTGCAGGAAGCCGGAGCCGCCCAGGGTCTGCAGGGACTGCGCGAGCTGCTCGTACGCCCGCTCCGACCCCACGCCCTTGACGATCGGCAGCAGCAGGTCGTTCACCCGCTCCGCCAGCTTCTGCGTCTCCTCGCCGCCCTCGCCGGTCCACACCTGGTCCTGGAACGTCGCCGTGTACAGGTACACGGCCCGCAGGCCCTCCGCGTACGCCTTCTGCAACATCAGGCTGCGGCGCACGTCCGGGTGGGCGGTGATCGTCACCCGCGGCGCGGCCTTGTCCAGCATCTGCGTCAGGTCCGCGCCCTGCACGCGCTCCTTGGCGTACTCCAGCGCGTTCAGGTAACCCGTGGACAGCGTCGCGATGGCCTTGGTGCCGACCATCATCCGGGCGTACTCGATGACCTGGAACATCTGCGCGATGCCGTTGTGCACCTCGCCGACCAGCCAGCCCTTCGCGGGCGTGCCGTGCTGGCCGAGCGACAGCTCGCACGTCGTGGACGCCTTGATGCCCATCTTGTGCTCGATGTTCGTCACGAAGGCGCCGTTGCGCTCGCCCAGCTCGCCGGTCTGGCCGTCGAACAGGAACTTCGGCACCACGAACAGCGACAGGCCCTTGGTGCCCGGGCCGTGTCCCTCCGGCCGCGCCAGCACCAGGTGGATGATGTTCTCGGTCAGGTCGTGCTCACCCGAGGTGATGAACCGCTTGACTCCGTCGATGTGCCAGGAGCCGTCCTCCTGCCGGACGGCCTTCGTACGGCCCGCGCCCACGTCGGAGCCCGCGTCGGGCTCGGTCAGCACCATCGTGGCGCCCCAGCCGCGCTCGATCATGAGCTCGCCCCAGCGCTTCTGCTCGTCCGTGCCGTTGCGGTGCAGGACCTGCGCCATGTTCGGGCCGGCCATGTACATGAACAGCGGCGGGTTGGCGCCCAGCATCAGCTCGGCCGCGGACCACTGGACGGTCGGGGGCAGGCCGAGGCCGCCGAGGTCGTCACGGAGGCCGACGCGCCACCAGTCGCCGTCCCACATCAGGTGGTAGGCCTTCTTGAACGACTCGGGCAGCGTCGCGGAGAACGTCTTCGGGTCGTAGGTCGGCGGGTTGCGGTCCGCGTCCACGAACGACTCCGCGAGCGGGCCCGTCGCGAGCCGGTTCAGCTCGGCGAGCACACCGCGCGCGGTGTCCTCGTCGGACTCCGCGAGGACGCCCTTACCGAGCCGCTCCTGGACGTTGAACACCTCGAAGAGGTTGAACTCGAGGTCACGAACGTTGCTCTTGTAGTGGCCCATCTCCTGGCTCCCCTGGCTCTTCGCGGTTCCGCGAACGCTACCGGTCGGTAACATCAGACTATTACCTGCGAGTAGAGCGCGGCAAGGAGACCGGTCGAGCAGGTGGCTTACCGCAGCTCAGCCGGGGGTGTGCATCCCCTCACGTCGACCGTTCGGGAGCCCTCGAACGGGCCATGGCGTCGTCCTCGACGGTCAGCACGCCGGACCGGTACGCCATCGCGACCGCGTGCGTGCGGTCCCGTGAGGCGAGCTTGCGCAGGATGTTCTTGACGTGGGTCCGGATCGTCTCGACGGACACGAACAGCAGGTTGGCGATCGTCTGGTTCTCCAGCCCGTCGGCGATCAGGCGCAGCACCTCGTGCTCACGCTGCGACAGCGGCTGCCGCAGGTTGACCGGCCGGCGCGGCCGGACGACGGACGCGCCGAGGTCGGCGGCCAGCGTGGCGTCCAGGTAACGGCCGCCGGCGTACACCGCCTGGATGGCCTGGACGAGGTGACCGGGCTGGGCGGCGCGCCGGATGACCCCGCGCACGCCGCCGGTCATCGCGCTCGCGACGTACTGGCTGGACAGATGCGCGTCGTCGACCATCAGGACGACACCGTGGGACGCGGACAGCATCCGCGCCAGCTGTCCACGCGGGTCGAGCCCGGCGTCCACCACGACGACGTCCGGCCGCAGCCGCTCACACAGCCGCATGCCGACCGCGGGGTTCTCGGCGGCGCCGATCCAACGCAGTCCCGGCGTGCGGTGGACGATCGCGGCGAGGCCCTCACGGACGAGCGGGACGCCGTCGATGAGCGCGACGCCAGCGGCGCCGGTCGCCGCGCCTCGGTTGGTGTTAGGTGGCATCCCGTCCCTCCAGGGGCTGGCACTTGTCCGGGACTGGGACGACGCCACCGGCACGTTGTGACGCGCTTGTCGGACATCGGTTCGGGATAACGAACTCTTAGCACTCCATGGGGTTACAGGGCTACTCTTAGTGGCACTGTGGAATCCGAGATCGAGCGCAACTCCCAAGACTGGTTCAGGTTCATGGTCGACACCAACCTGGCCCCGGGCTTACGCGCGCTCGGGTTCTTCGGCGTCGGCCGACGCTTCCGGATCGAGGGCCCGCGGCACTGGGGCGAGGTCGCGGTCGAGCAGTCCCGGTCGTTCACGGCCCGCGCGGTCCGGTTCACCCTGCACCTGGGCGTGATGTCGCGCGACGAGTGGGCCGAGCAGCTGCGGGTCCGGCCGTACTACCCCGCGAGCGAGGCGGCGAAGGCCCAGTGGATGGGATGGCAGGCGCCGATCGGCTCGGTGGTGGAGGTGGGTGGCTTCCCCATCGGTGAGCTGTGGTGGGAACTCGAGGTCGGTCGCCCGTTCCAGGCCCTGGCGCGCGAGGTTCTGATGACCGTGCGTCAGCACGCGCTCCCCGCGATGCGGGAGCACATGGACTAGCGCCGGCCTGGCCGGGGCGGTGGAGTCTTCAGTTCCTGGCCAGGAACCTGCGGCAGCGGTGGACGCCGGTGCCGTTGGGGTTCAGCTTGATGCCGTGCCTGGGCTGACCGGCGAACGTGGTCGCGTCCGTGCCGCCCAGCTCGGTGCCGACCATCGGCCATCCGTTGAGGAAGCCCTGGGCCAGGTTGCCGCGGACGGTCAACCGCAGCCGCCCCCAGGTCTGCTCCCGAACGGCGGCGGTGGTGTTCACGTCCAGCTGCGTGGCCGTGCCGGAGACGACCTTGTATAGGCGCAGCGCCGAGCCGCTGTTCTCCAGCGTGAGCAGCAGGTAGGTGTTGGCGCTGACGACCCGGGCGATGAGACCGAACCCGGCCTGGCCCGCGTACCAGAACTCGCCCTCCAGCTCCACGTCCGCGCTGGCGACGTCGACCCAGGCGAGATCGGGTGAGTTGTCGGCGGTGGTCGAGACGGCATTGCCGGTGCTGGCCTGGATTCCGCCGGCGCCGACCACCCACGGCGACCGCAGGGCGCCGTTGGCCTGCGAGAACCCCTCGGTGAACAGCAGCTGGTCGGCGCTGGTGACCACCGCGGTCCGGTCGTCCGGGATGAGGTCGCCGAGCGGGGAGACGCCACCGTCGTCGGCCAGCCAGCCGACGTGGATCCTCGACACGGAGGTGCTCGTCTCGATGCCGAGCGGGCAGATCACGCCGCCGGGGACCTCCAGTGGATGCGCGTACAGCATGCCGATCGGCCCCGAGGCGGGCTGGACCATCGTGGGGCGCGGCGGGAGCCAGGCGGTCTGCGCGGCGCCGGTGTTCCGGCTGCGCACGATGGCCTGCTTGTCGGAGATCCGGCGCGTGACGATCGCCATGGTGCCGGTGCTGAGCCAGACCGCGGCGGGCCGCCCGGTGGCGTCGTCGAAGAGCTGGGCCGGCGTGGACCAGGTGGCGCCGCTGTTGGTGGAGATCGACGAGCCGATCGCGGAGTTGGTGCCGTAGCGGAAGAACATCCAGACCTCGGTACCCCTGGCGACGAGCCAGGGCTCCTGGTAGTGCCGCCCGTCCGTCTGCCCGTTGGCGATCCGGGTGGTGGTCCACGTGGTGCCGCCGTCCGCGGAGGTGGCGAGCCAGCTGGAGTCGAAGGTGTCGCCGTTCGCCTTGCCGTAGAAGGTGGTCAGCAGGTTGGCGCCGACCCGGACGACGGGCGCGCTGATCGCGGCGTAGGGCTGAGCGTCGACGCGGATCTCGCTGCCCCAGGTGACGCCGTCGTCGGTGGAGACGCGGAGGAAGCAGCCGGCCGCCGCGAGAGCCGACGTGGCCTTGAAGTAGGTGAGCCAGGTAGTGCCCCCGTCGGTCGAGACGCACGGGTCCCGGAGGTCGACGCCGGCGGATTCGGTCACCGCGACGGTCGCGGTGCTCCAGGTCCGCCCGTTGTCGGCGGACGTGGAGGTGTGGACGCGGCCGTCACGGGCGTTGACGTGGTCCGACCCCTGCCGCCACACCAGCCGCAGCTGTCCGCTCGGGAACCGGCAGACGCTGGGGAACGCGGCGTACGCCCCGTCCACCCCGACCGGGCGAAACCCGCTGGCACGTACCGATCCCATGAAACCTCCCCAGCTACCTGACTCCATGTAACCAGAAAGATCATCACAGCACCGCCCGAACGGGTGATGCAACGTAATAGAGAGTGAATTCCTCCACCAGAGAACCCGCCAGGGTGGTCCTACGTGGACGAGCGACGCAGCATTCGGGTGATGCCGGCTGCCACGGTGGTCGCCAGGATCCAGCCCGCCGCGATCAGGCCGGCCGTGATCCACTGTGACGCGCCGTCGAAGTGCCAGCGGTTCTTGTGGCCGAAGTCGACGATCGGGACCAGCTGGTCGATCGTGAACAGCACCGGGTTCCACACGAGATGGTCGTCCTTGTTGACCTCGACCGGCGTCGGCTGGGCCGAGAACCACACCGACCCGGCGACCAGCAACGCGAGCAGCCACAGCAGGGCACGCATGGGCCGGTACCCGTAACCGACGATCCAGCGCTGCAGCCAGCTCCACAGCAGCAGGGGCAGGCCGAGGAACCGGTAGCCGTCGGCCAGCGCGGCGTACCGCCATCGCTGCTTGTCGATCAGCACGGTCGACGCGTGCTCCTCGTTGCCGCTGTTGCGGAGCATGGTGGCGAACTGGTCGTACGGTCCCGGCCGGTAGATGTCGCCCATGGCGTTGCGCAGCAGCTTGAGCCGGTGCCTGACCTGCTCGTCGTCGTCCAGCTCGATCGGCTCGGCCAGTGCGTCGTACCGGAAGTCGTGCAGGGAGATGTGGCCGGTCGCGTCCCAGAACGCGTCGTTGTCGGCCAGGGTCGCGCAGCGGGCGTGCCGCAGGTTGACGTGCCCGCGTGGCGCGGCGGCCACGTCGACCCGCAGCTCCTGGGTGATCAGCCCGTACGCGTTGATCGCGGTCTGGGACAGCCGCGAGCCCAGCTCTGCGCCCTGGAAGTTGGTCTGGCGGCCGATCTCGGCACGCCGGACCCGGATCTCGCCGTACGCGGAGAACGGCAGGTCGCCCCGCGCGCACACGAGGTCCCGGCCGATCTGGGCGACGCGCAGGTCCACCGACGGCTTCTGGGACTTGTCCCGGCGGTACCGGCCGGGGTTGACCAGCCGGCTGGACCGCCAGTCGCAGTTGGCGCCGATGCTGGCCTCTGGCAGCAGGACCGAGCCGAACACGACCATGTCACGGGCGTCGAGGTTGCCGCCGGTGGCGAACCGCCTGCCCTCGACCACGTCCCCGTTGCGGTTGGACAGGATCGAGCCGTCGAGCACCACGCTGCCGCGCGCGTTGACGTCGACGAGCCGGACCTGCCCGGCGATCCGGGTCCGCCTGGCGTCGATGCCGCCGCCGACCTCGGTGCCGTCGAGGTGCAGCGCGCGGTAGGCGTAGGGCCCCGGCAGGTTCTTCCCGGTCTGTTCCTCGAACGGCTCCTGCCCGCCGGACAGGTCGACGGTCGCGCCGGACAGGCGCAGCGAGCCGCCGATGCGGGCGTTGACGATCCGCAGCGTGCCGGTGCTGACGAAGTCCTGGTCCAGGACGACGTTGCCGGACACCTGCATGCGATCGGCGATCAACGTGGCACGCTGGTCGAAGAACCGCTGGTTGCCACCGTCGTTGTAGTCGTCGTGCGCGGGCTCCAGCAGCGCGCCGCGCAGCGAGAAGTCGCTGTCGATCCGCGCGCTGGGCAGGTAGAGGCGGCCCGTCGACCGGAACCGGCGCTCGCTCGTCGAGACACACTGGAGGTTGCCGCCGACGTGCAGGCCGTTCCCGTCCAGCGCGTACCCCTCCGGGTTGTCCAGCAGCGCGCCGGAGAGGTTGACGTTGCCGCCGGTGCGCAGGCCGGGGATCCGGACCTGGCCGCGTACCTCGATGTTGGCGGCGAGGAGCGCCCCCGCCAGCTGGAGCCGGTCGGCGTGCAGGGCGTACCCGCCGACGTTGGTCAACCGGGCGCGGGTGAGCTCCAGCGAGCCGCTGACCTCGGCGTCGGTGAGGTCGACGCGGCCTTCCACCCTGGTGCCGCCGACGAGGCGGAGGTCGTTGTCGCTGTAGAGGTTCCGGCCCTCGATGCCGGACAGCCAGCACGAGTCGAACTCGCACCCGGCGAGCTTGGCCTGGCGCAGGTCCGGCGGCTCCTCGAACCGGCAGCGGACGAACTCCAGCAGGTGCGGGAACTCCACGGCCCGCAGGTCGAGCACGCCGACGATGTGCTTGTCCCAGAACCGGAGCACCGGGGGCGTGGCGGCCCGGCGCCGGCCCCAGCCACCGGCCGGACCCCAGCCACCCGACCCCGGCTCGAAGGCGAAGATCTGGCGCACGACCTCGTCGGCCCGCGCTCGCGCCCACTCGGGCGGCTGCGGGTCGAACGGGTCCAGCCTGCGTCCAGGCGGTTCATCGGTCATCGAAAGCCCCTCGCACCGAACAGAAGAAAGGCCAGACACTGCGACGTCACACGTGCACACCCGGTTCCCGCCAGCTCACGTCGTGCTGATCAGCATCGCACGCGCCCGGCGGGACCGGTCCCTCAGAGGCCCGCGAAGTAGCCGGCGGCGGCCGCGACGCCACCGCCCTTGCTCAGTGCGGCCATCAGGGCGATGCGGGCCTTCTGGGCGGACAGGCCCGCGGCGCTGATCGCCCCCATGCTCTCGGCCATGCCGATCTCGGTGGTGTTGGCGCGGGACGCGACGACCACCGGGATGTCCATCTGGATCAGCCCCATGATCGTGCCGAACAGCTCGACCGGGACGTTGCCCTCGCCGGTGCCCTCCAGCACCACGCCCTGGGCGCCGAGGTCGGTCACCATGGTGAGCAGCGAGGCGGGCATCTCCGGGTAGGTCTTGAGCAGCGCGACGTCCGCCTCCGGCTCGCCGCCGGGATGGGGCGGCCGGAACGGCGGCGTGGACGTGAGCCGGGGCCTGCCGTCGACGACGCGACCGAGCAGCGGGTGCGGGGTCGACGCGAAGCCCGCGTTCGTGAGGGTGGCCCAGCGGGCGGCGTGCAGCTCGTCGCCGAAGCAGACCACCGCGCCGGCGCCACGCAGCGCCGGGTCCGCGGCGGCGGCCAGTGACGCGGCGAGGTTGGCCGGGCCGTCGGGGGCGGCGTGGTGCAGTGGGCGCAGCGCACCGGTGAACACGATGCCGCCGCGTGCCGGGCCGGCCATCAGGTCGGCCAGGAACGCGGTCTCCTCCAGCGTGTCCACGCCGTGGGTGACCACGACGCCGGTGAACTCGTCCTCCGCGAGCGCCTTGCGGACACGCCGGGCCAGCGCGAGCTGGGTCGACACCGACGTGTCCCAGGACGGCTCGGCGAGGAAGTCCTCGACGACCACCCGTTCCGGCGGCGGACCGGCGAGCTCCAGCAGCTCACGTCCGGTGGCGACGCCGGCGGCACGGTGGGCGATGAGGTCGCCGGTCGCGATCAGCAGGAGGGTCACCACATGACTATCCACCCGTCTCGGGTGGCGTGCCACGAAAACCGGTATCGCTAGGAGAGAACCTTGCCCAGGAACGACTTCGTGCGCTCGTGCTGCGGGTTGGCGATCACGTCGCGGGGGGTGCCCTTCTCCCCCACGACACCGCCGTCCATGAACACCAGCGTGTCGCCGACCTCACGGGCGAAGCCCATCTCGTGGGTGACCACGACCATGGTCATGCCGTCCTCCGCGAGACCGCGCATGACCGTGAGCACCTCGCCGACCAGCTCGGGGTCCAGTGCCGAGGTGGGCTCGTCGAACAGCATCAGCTTCGGTTCCATCGCCAGTGCCCTGGCGATGGCGACGCGTTGCTGCTGGCCGCCCGACAGCTCCCGGGGGTAGGACTTCGCCTTATCCGCGAGGCCGACCCGGTCGAGCAGCGCGAGGGCCCGCTCCCTGGCCGCCGACTTGGCGACACCCTTGACCTGGATGGGCGCCTCCATGACGTTCTCGCACGCCGTCATGTGCGGGAAGAGGTTGAAGCGCTGGAAGACCATGCCGATCTCCCGGCGCTTCGCGGCGACCTCGTTGTCACGCAGCTCGTACAGCTTGTCGCCCTTCTGGCGATACCCGACGAGCTCGCCGTCGACCCAGAGCTTGCCGGCCGTGACCTTCTCCAGGTGGTTGATGCACCGCAGGAAGGTCGACTTGCCGGAGCCGGACGGGCCGATCACGCACATGACCTCGCCGGGCATGACCTCCAGGTCGATGCCCTTGAGGACCTCCAGGCGCCCGAAGTACTTGTGCACGCCCTCGGACCTGACCATGGGAACCGTGGGATCCGTCATGCGAGCCCCGCCTTCGGCCGGCCGAACCCGAAGAACCCGGCCTTGCGGGCGGGCACCGCGCCACGGGAGAACCGGCGCTCGATGAAGTACTGCGCGATCGACAACAGGGAGGTCAGCACCAGGTACCAGATGCTCGCCACGAGGAGCAGCGGGATGTAGAGGTAGTTCTCGCCGTAGATGCGCTGGGCCACGGTGAACAGGTCGCCGACGGCGATCACGCTCGCGAGCGAGGTGGTCTTGAGCATCGAGATGGTCTCGTTGCCGGTCGGCGGGATGATCACCCGCATGGCCTGCGGCAGCACGATCCTGCGGAGGATCCGCAGCCGGGTCATGCCGAGTGCCTCCGCGGCCTCGGTCTGGCCCTGGTCGACCGACAGGATGCCCGCGCGGACGATCTCGGACATGTAGGCGGCCTCGTTGAGCCCGAAGCCGAGGACCGCGCCCGTGAACACCGCGATGAGCGTGTTGGAGTCCCAGAAGAGGAACTCGGGACCGAACGGGATGCCCAGCGAGATCGTCGGGTACAGCGCGCCGATGAAGGACCAGAAGATGACCTGGACCAGGACGGGCGTGCCGCGGAAGAACCACGCGTAGGCCCACGCGACGGTCGACACGATCGGGTTCGGCGAGAGCCGCATGATGGCGATGACGATGCCGAGCACGACGCCGATGATCATCGCGTACACGGTGAGCTCGACCGTCACCAGCAGGCCCTTGAGCACCCGCTCGGCGAAGAGGAACCGCCAGACCACGTCCCAGCGCCACGCCGGGTTGGTGACGAGGCTGTGGACCAGCATCGCCCCGAGTACCAGCAGGACCCCGGCCGCCACCCAGCGGCCGGGGTGCCGTACCGGCACCGCGACGATCTGCTCGGGCCCGGACGCGGGTGCCTCCGCGTCCTTCTGCTCGACGTTCTCGTCTGCGGACATGCTCAGTAGATCGCGCCGTTGATCTTCGGGTCGGAGATGGCGCCGTCGCCCACGCCCCAGTTGTCGAGGATCTTCTTGTAGCTGCCGTCGGTGATGAGCTTCTTGACCGCGCCCTGCACGGCCTCCTTCAGGCCGGCGGCGTCCTTCGGCAGCGCGATGCCGTACGGCGCCGAGTCGGTGTCCTCGCCGGCCTTCTCGAACGCGTCACCGGTCTTCTTCACCGCGTAGTCGACGACCGGGCTGTCCGCCATGTACGCGTCGATGCGGCCGGCCTGGAGCGCGGCGTTGACGTCGGTCTGCTTCGGGAAGCCCTGCGCCTCCGGCGCGTCCTTCTTGGCGTCCTTGCAGGCCTTGACGACCGAGCCCTCGGCGTCCTCCTTGCTCAGCTGGTCGAGCTGGGTGGTGCCGTTCTCCGCGCCGACCTTCTTGCCGCACAGGTCGGTGACGGAGTTGATGTTCTTCGGGTTGCACTTGCGGACCATCGTCGAGGTGCCGGCCTCGAGGTAGGTCACGAAGTCGACGGTCTGCTCGCGTTCCTTGGTGTCGGTGAACGACGACATGCCGACCTCGTACCGCTTGGCCTGGATGCCGGCGAGGATGCCGTCGAACGAGGCGTTGGTGAACTCGGCCTCCAGGCCGAGCGTCTTGGCGATCGCCTTGCCGAGGTCGGCGTCCATGCCGATGATCTCGTCGGAGTCCTCCAGCGTGAACTCGTTCGGCGCGTACGAGGCGTCGGTGGCGATGACGAGCTTGCCGTCGGCCTTGATGGAGGCCGGCACCTGCGCGCCGAGCGCGCTGTCCGCGGCGACGTCGACGGTCAGCGGCTTCGGGTCGGGCAGGTCGGCCGCCTTGCCCGGCGTGCACCCGCTGCCACCACCGCCGTCGCCGGACGGCTTCTCGGTAGAGGCGCCACAGCCGGCCGCGAGCAGGGTCGCGGCGGCGCAGAGCGCGGTCAGCACGGACAGTCGGGTACGGGACACGTCTTCACTCCTCGAGCCTCACGGGTCTGAGTTCAGCGAATCCTGCCATTTGGGAAACGCTCAGCACAGGCTCAGCATGTTACGGACGTGTCACCATGCGCGCGGCCACCCTGTGATCAACGCCGCCACCAGCGCCGTCCACCCGGTCTGGTGAGTCGCGCCGAGCCCCTCGCCCGTGTCGCCGTCGAAGAACTCACTGAACGTGACGTGTTCGCTCCACAGTGGAGAGTCGCTGGCCTCGATCCGCTTGCCGTCCGAGGGCCGGCGGCCGTCCTCACCAGGCAGGAACAGGCCCGCGAGCCGGTTGGCCAGCTCCTCGGCCGCGTGGCCGAGCGGCATCGCCCGGCCCGACCCGGTCGGCAGCTCGACGACGAACTCGCCGTGGTGGAACGCGTCGATCTTGTGCAGCGCCTGGACCAGCAGCGCGTTGGTCGGGAACCAGACCGGGCCGCGCCAGTTGGAGTTGCCGCCGAACATCGGGGTGTGCGACTCGCCCGGTTCGTACCGGACCCAGTGCTGCTGCCCGGCGACGTGCACGTCGAGCCCGTCGCGGTGGGCGGCGGACATCGAGCGGATGCCGTGCGGGGACAGGAACTCGGCCTCGTCGAGCATGCGGGAGAGCACGCGCCGCAGCTTGTCCTCGTCGAGCAGGGACAGCAGCGCGCTGCGCTCGTCGTCCCGGCCGGAACCCGCGCGCCAGTTCACGAACTGCCCGAACTCCGGCTGGTGGTGCAGCAGGTAGTTGAGCCGGGCGGCGAAGTGCGGCAGCTCGGTGAACACCCAGGGCTCCAGCTCGGCGGACGCGAGCACCGGGATGAGGCCGACCATCGAGCGAACCCGGACCGGCGCGGACTCGACCGAGCCGTCACCGTGCGTGCGCGAGACGAGGTCGTAGCAGAACCCGTCATGCTCGTCCCAGATCCCCCGGGACGCGGACCCGAACCGGGCCGAGACCTGGGCGATGGACAGGAAGTGCTCGACGAACTTGGTCGCCACGTCCTCGTACGCCTCGTCGTGCCGGGCGAGCTCCAGTGCGATGCGCATGAGGTGCAGCGCGTAGGTGGCCATCCACGAGGTGGCGTCGGACTGCTCGAACCGCCATCCCTCCGTCAGCCGCTCGGACCGGTTGACCGGGCCGATGTTGTCCATGCCGAGGAAGCCGCCCTCGAACAGGTAGTTGCCCTCCGGGTCCTTGCGGTTGACCCACCACGAGAAGTTGAGCAGCAGCTTGTGGAACACCCGCGCGAGGAACACCCGGTCGCCGGCGCCCGTCCGGTGCCGCTCGGCGAAGTACACCTGCAGCGCGGCCCACGCGTGCACCGGCGGGTTGACGTCGCCGAACTCCCACTCGTAGGCGGGAAGCTGCCCGTCCGGATGCATCATCCACTCGCGACACATCAACAGCAGCTGGTCCTTGGCGAACGCGGGGTCGACCATCGCGAACGGGATCATGTGGAAGGCGAGGTCCCACGCCGCGAACCACGGGTACTCCCACTCGTCCGGCATGGACAGCACGTCCGCGACGTCGAGGTGACGCCAGTGGACGTTGCGTGCGCCGGGCCGGACCCGCTCGGCCGGCACCGGCGGGTTGGCCGGGTCGCCCTCGAGCCAGTGGCGCAGGCGGAACCGGTAGATCTGCTTCGTCCACAGTAGACCGGCGAGTGCCCGGCGCACGACGGTCCGCTCCTGCTCGTCCTGGTTGGGGATGACGGAGGCGTAGAACTCGTCGGCCTCCTTGCGGCGCTGGGCGATGGTGTTGCGGAAGGTGCGGCCGAACGCGCGTCCGTGGCCGTTCCCGGCGATGAGGCGGAGGCTGACCGACACCTCCTCGCCGGGTGCGACCGACGGGAAGTGGTACCAGGCCGCGGCTTTCGTGCCGGGCTGGGACGCGCTGCCCGGTTCGACGACCTGGCAGGCGTCCGCGACGCCGCGCACGACGTGGTCGTCGATGCCGGCTTTCGTGTAGCGGCTCGGGTTGCGGCCGCGGCCGAAGAGCGTCATCTCGTCGGTCTCGTTGTCGGTGACGAGCATGGTCGGGTTGCCGCTGGCCTGCAGCGTGTACCGGCCGATGCGGGAGTGCTCCGCGACGACCCGCGTCCAGCCCTGCGCGGTGGAGGCGATGAGCGCGGGCCTGCGCGCGTCGCGGCCCCATGACCAGGTGTTGCGGAACCACAGCTGCGGCAGCAGGTGCAGTGGTCTCGCCTCCGGCCCTCGGTTGACGGCGGTGATCTCGATGCAGAGGTCGTCCGCGGCGGCCTTGGCGTAGCTGACCCGGACGTCGAAGAACCGGTTGCCGGCGAGGACACCGGTGTCGGCGAGCTCCGGCTCGCGTTCGTCCCGGCGCGTCCCGGCGGCACGGGCACGCAGTTCCCTGTAGGGGTAGGCGGCCTGCGGGTAGCGGTAGAGGACGCTCATCCAGGAGTGGGTCGGCGTGCCGTCGAGCACCCACCAGTGCTCCTTGACGTCCTCGCCGTGGTTGCCCTCGCCGTTGGTGAGGCCGAAGTACCGCTCCTTCAGGATCTCGTCCTGCCCGTTCCACATGGCGACGGCGAAGTTGAGGAAGCCGTGCCGGTCGCAGATGCCGGCGATGCCGTCCTCGCCCCAGCGGTAGGCCCGCGACCGGGCGTGCTCGAAGGTGAAGTAACCCCAGGCGTCGCCGGCGGGCGAGTAGTCCTCGCGGACCGTTCCCCACTGTCGTGCGGCCAGGTAGGGCCCCCAGAACCGCCAGGGCGAGTTCATCTCCGCCGATGCGGCCAACCGATCGTGTTCAGCTGTACGGCTGGAGCCCATGGCACTCATGATGCCGGTTGCCGGAAGCGTGCACCTTGAGTATTGGTATGTCGTGTTCGAAATCGCCGTCTCGCCGCTTTTCAGCCTGTTGCAGGCGGCGAGTCTCGGACAGCCACACGCGATCCTCGCCGGCGGTGAGCGGTACTTCTCCCACCGGTCCGCCGGGCCCGCGGACCGGGTCGTCCAACAGGAACTCAAGGAGGCCGGGCTCGGCGAGAAGCGGGACTACCTGGAGTTCGTGGAGCTCGTGACGGTCGTGCAGCGGGCGGCCGTCGAGTTCTACGGGTGGGTCGCGGGGGTCGACGGGGACTACGGGGTGCTCGTCGCCTCGCTCGGCCGTCGGGCCGTCTGTCTCGTGCGGCGCGGGGACTGTGTCCGGTTCACCCGCTGTGCTGCCGACCGGATGGTGGAGACGCTCGTCGGGCGGCTGCCCGACGTCGCCGCCGCGGATGGCGGCTCGATCACGGTCGGTCATGACGAGTTCCATGCGGTGCCGGGTGGTCTCATGCGGCGCTCCACCACCCGGCCCGACGGGGCGCGGCGGCTCGACGCCCTGCTCGACACCCGGCGCCTGCACATCGCCAAGCTGTACGCGGCCAGGCGCGACGACGACGGGAACCGCCGGCGGTCCGAGCAGTGGGTCTCGGTGCTCGATCTGGTCGACGGGCGGTGGGTGCTGGGTGTCACGCAGGCCCGGCACGAGAGGTGGATCAGTGCCGGGCCCGGGACTCCCCGGGTGATCGCCGGGCGGCTAGGTGCGCTGGCGCGATCGATACGTTGACGCCACGAACACCACCGCGAGCCCCACGTACAACCACATCGCCGCCGGCAGGCCCGCCTTGTCCGCCAGCAGGCCCGTCACCAGCGGCGCCGTCACGCCGAGCTGAGCGATCGCCTCCGCCACCGCGGACGTCGTGCCCACCTGTCCCGGCCGCAGGGTCATGTACCTGGCCTGCAGGATGATCCACGCGAGGTTCACCGCCGCGCCCACCAGTGCCATGGCCACCGCGCCCGTCACCGGGTTGGGCACCGCCACCAGCAGCAAGACGCCGGCGGCCAGCACCAGCGCACACGCACGCAGGCTTACCCGCCGCCCCGTGGTCCGGCTCGCCCAGGCCGCCGCGGCGACGCCGCCCGCCATGCCGGCGCCCGTCGCGACCGTGGCCAACAGCGGGGACAGGTCGTCGTTGACCAGGTAGGCCGTCGCGAAGCCGACGAACGTGTCGTCGAACGCGACGATCACCGCCACCAGCAGGCCCGCCACGACCACCCGGCGGTCGCGGGCCACCGCCAGCAACGCCCCCAGCGCGCTCTGCTCCTCCTCGGGAGGGGACGGTCTGGGCAGTGGGCGGGTCGCCAGGGTCAGTCCGTACGCCACCATCGCGAAGCCCGCGGCCCAGAACGCGGCGCGCCAGCCCAGACCCGTCCACAGCGCGCCGGCGAGCAGCACCGGGCCGGCGAGGTCGCCGACCGCGCCGAGCAGGTTCGCCCGTGCCAGCGCGGGTTCCGCGTTGTCGCCGGCCACCTCCACCAGCGACACCTCGGCCGACTGGACCAGCAGGTCGCCGAGCGTGCCCATCACGCACACGGCCGCGAACAGGGTCCAGAAGTTCCCGGCGAGGGCGAACAGGCACAGGCCCAGGCCGTAACCGGCACCGCCGACGGCGGCCAGCAGTCGACGGTTGGCCCGGTCGACCAGCACGCCGAACGGCGTCATGAGCAGACCGATGCCCGGGTACAGGAACAGCAGGAAACCGGCCTGGCCGTACGTCAGATGGACGTCGGCACGAATCGACTCGACCGCCGCGTAGGGAAGGTAGGCGACCGTCTCGTCGAAGAAACGCACGAGCAGCAGCGACGCCACCAGCGTCGCCGGCACCCGAGGTGCGAGGTCAGATCAATGTCGGAACATGCTCATGGCCCGGATCCTAGCCTCGGAGGTGCTCGGCGACGACAGTTTATCGCCTGCGACCTGGCTACCGGTCAGGCCTGGTTGGCCCGGGCGTGGGCGTCGAGAAGCAGTGCCACCGACTCCGTCACCCGCTTCGCCTGGGGGATGTGCAGCCACTCGTCCGGTACGTGGGGATTGCTGTCGTTGGCCAGGGCACCCGTGACCACGAACTGGGCGGCCGGGTACGCCTCGCCCAGCGAACCCATGAACGGGATCGAGCCGCCCAGCCCCAACGTCAGCCACTGGCTGCCGTCGAAGACCGCCGTGCTCACCTCGTCCAGGGCCGCTTGCAGCCAGGGTGCGGTCGGCGGTGCGTTCCAGCCCGGCCCAGTCTCCTGGCGCGACAGTGTCACGTTCGCGCCGTACGGCACGTCGGTCGTCAGCGCCCGTTCCACCGCGGCGAGTGCGACCGCGGGATCGGTCAGCGGCGGCAGGCGGAAGCTCAGCGTCAGCGTCGTGAACGGCCGCAGGACGTTGCCCGCCTCCTCCGGCAGCGGCAGGCCCGCGCCGCCGATCACCGACAGCGTCGGCCGCCACGCGTTGTTGGCCATCAGCTCGTAGTCGTCGTCCGACGCCGGGGACATGCGGTCCACCAGGGGGAACGCCGACCTGGCCGCACCGGGGGCCAGGTCGGTGAAGGCCTTCATCTCGGCGGCTCGGTCCGCGGGGATGTCGCCGTGCAGCTCCGGCAGCAGGATCTCGCCGGTCCGGGCGTCCTCGATGCGGTCCAGCAGCTGCCGAAAGATCCGGAACGAGCTCGGCACGATCCCGCTCGCCGAACCCGAGTGCTGCCCCGAGTCGAGCACCGTCACGGTCGCGGTCACCGAGCACAGGCCACGCAGCGACGTCGTCAACCACAGGCGTTCGTAGTCCTGGCCGCCCGAGTCGAGGCACACCACCAGTGAGATGTCACCAAGCCGGTCCCGGTACTCCGCCAGGTACGCGTCCAGGTCCGGGCTACCCGACTCCTCGGACGTCTCCAACAGCACCAGGCAGCGCGCGTGCTCGCCGCCCGCCGCCCGCACGGCCTCGATCGCGGTCGTCGCCGCGTACCCCGAGTAGCCGTCGTCCGCCGCGCCGCGCCCGTACAGCCGGTCGCCGCGGATCACCGGGGTCCACGGGCCGAGGCCGGGTGACCAGCCGCCCACCGGCGGCTGCTTGTCCAGGTGGCCGTAGAGCAGCACCGTGCCACCGTCGGCCGGCATGCCCTCGGTCGCGGGCACGTCAAGGAGCACCACCGGCGTCCGGCCGGGCAGCCGGAGGATCTCCACCGTCGCGCCGGGCAGGTCCCGCGCGGCCAACCAGGCACGCAGGTGCTCGGCTGCCGCGTCCAGGTGACCGGAGGCGGCCCAGTTCGTGTCGAACATGACGGAGACGGCCGGAATCCTCACCAGATCGGACAGGCTCGGCAGGATGTCCGAGTCCCAGGTCCGGTCGACGGAGGTGCGCACCTGAACGTTGTCCACCCCCGCGATACTGCCACTACCATGGACAGTGACGTAGATCACTCGGTTGGGTGCATTGGTCGGCCACACGGCCTGGCACTCGACCGTAGGAGGTGGTCACGCTGGACTTGGGCGCCGCCACGTGAACGCCCAAATGTCGGTTGTCCTACGGTTTCCCCAGCTCAGCGGGCTACTACCCGGCAACTGCCGACGTTCGGGCCTCACCGCCGCACCGAGTCGCATGCCAGGATGGAGCCCGAAAACCGTCAGCGCCAGCGGCGGGAGACAACCACCCCACCCGGGCCGGTGACCGCCGATGGCGCGGCCGCGTGCGGACGCCACAAGCGAACGCCCGGCGTCGACACCACATAGGAGAACGCATGTCGTCCCCAGAACAGTGGACGCACCCGGAACCCGGCGTCGGGCCGGCCGCCACCGCGGCCTCGCCGACGGCAGAGCAGGTGATCGCGGGCTTGCGAGCGACAAGTGAGGGTGGCCCGGAGCTGGTGCAGCTCCTCACGCCAGAGGGTGAGCGGGTACCCGACGCCGAATGGGACCCGTACGTGGCCGACGTGACGGCCGAGGACCTGCGGAACCTCTACCGCGACATGGTCCTCACCCGCCGCGTCGACCGCGAGGCCAACGCGCTGCAGCGCCAGGGCCAGCTGGGCATCTGGGTGCCGCTGCTCGGCCAGGAGGCCGCGCAGATCGGCTCGGGCAGAGCGATGAAACCGCAGGACATGGCGTTCCCGAGCTACCGGGAGCACGGTGTCGCGTGGACGCGCGGGGTCCGGCCGACCGAGCTGCTCGGCATCTTCCGCGGCACCGACCACGGCTCCTGGGACCCGATCGAGAAGCGCTTCCACCTCTACACGATCGTCATCGGCAACCAGGTGCTGAACGCCGCCGGCTACGCCATGGGGCAGCGGTTCGAGGGCAAGGTCGGCGACGACGACGGCGAGGCCACGATCGTCTACTTCGGCGACGGCGCCACCTCGCAGGGCGACGTGCACGAGGGCTTCGTGTGGGCCTCGGTGTACGACGCGCCGCTCGTGTTCTTCTGCCAGAACAACCAGTGGGCCATCTCCGAGCCCACCGAACGCCAGTCCCGGCTGCCGCTCTACCAGCGCGCCCGCGGCTACGGCTTCCCCGGCATCCGCGTGGACGGCAACGACGTGCTCGCGACCCTCGCGGTCTCCCGCTGGGCGCTCGACCAGTGCCGCCACGGCAACGGCCCCGTCCTCATCGAGGCGTACACGTACCGCATGGACGCCCACACCACCACCGACGACCCGACCCGCTACCGGCTGTCGGACGAGCTTGAGGCGTGGAAGCTGAAGGACCCGATCGAGCGAGTACGGGTGAACCTGGTCCGCCACGAGCACGCCGAGAGCGAGTTCTTCGACCAGGTCCAGGCCGAGTCCGACGAGCTCGCCGCGGAGCTGCGCGAGTTCTGCCAGAACATGCCGTCGCCCGACCTGTCGCGGATCTTCTCCCAGGTCTACGAGGAGGCCAGCCCCGCGCTGGACCGCCAGCGCGACGACTTCCTGGAGTACGCGGCCGGCTTCGCGGAGCGAACGCCCGGGCACGGCGCGGGAGGGAAGCACTGATGGCGGCGCCAGTCATGGACAAGTCCGAGCAGAAGGCCGGCACTCAGACCGTCACGCTGGGCAAGGCGTTGAACCTCGGTCTTCGTGCCGCCATGGAGGCGGACCCGAAGGTCATCATCATGGGCGAGGACGTCGGCAAGCTCGGCGGCGTCTTCCGCATCACCGACGGGTTGCAGAAGGACTTCGGCGAGCAGCGCGTGCTCGACACGCCGCTGGCCGAGTCCGGCATCATCGGCACGGCCGTCGGCCTCGCCATCCGCGGGTTCCGGCCGGTCTGCGAGATCCAGTTCGACGGGTTCGTCTACCCCGCGTTCGACCAGATCGTGTCGCAGGTGGCGAAGCTGCACTTCCGCAGCCAGGGCAAGGTCAACCTGCCCCTCGTGATCCGGATCCCGTTCGGCGGCGGCATCGGCGCGGTCGAGCACCACTCCGAGTCCCCGGAGTCCTACTTCGCGCACACCGCGGGCCTGAAGGTCGTCGCGTGCTCGAACCCGGTCGACGCCTACTGGATGATCCAGCAGGCCATCCGCTGCGACGACCCGGTGGTGTTCTTCGAGCCGAAGCGGCGGTACTACGAGAAGGCGGAGCTGGACTTCCACGACTCGCCCGCCCCGCTGTTCTCCTCGCGCGTGCTGCGCACGGGTTCGCACGCCACGATCGCCACATACGGGCCGATGGTCAAGACCTGCCTGGAGTCGGCGGCCGCGGCCGCCGAGGAGGGCACGGAGCTCGAGGTCATCGACCTCCGTGGGCTCTCGCCGATGGATCTGACGCCGGTGTACGAGTCGGTGCGCAGGACCGGGCACCTGGTCGTGGTCGCCGAGGCGCCGTCGGAGGCGTCGCTGACCTCGGAGATCGCCGCTCGCGTCCAGGAGGAGTGCTTCTACTCGCTTGAGGCGCCCGTCCTGCGGGTCACCGGGTTCGACACGCCCTACCCGCCGTCGAAGCTCGAGGAGGAGTTCCTCCCCGACCTCGACCGGGTGCTGGACGCCGTCGACCGCTCCCTGGGCTGGTGAGGCATGCCTGACTTCAAGGTGTTCCCGCTGCCCGACACGGCGGAGGGCCTGGTCGACGCCGAGATCCTGACCTGGCACATCAAGCCGGGCGACGAGGTCGCGGTCAACCAGATCATCGTCGAGATCGAGACGGCGAAGGCGGCGGTCGAGCTGCCCTGCCCGTGGGCGGGCGTGGTAACCGAGCTGCACGCGCAGCCGGGGCAGACCGTCAACGTCGGGGAGCCGATCCTGACGATCGACGTCGATCCGGGTGGTGCCGCCGCGCCGGCGGCGCAGGCCGAGACGAACGGCCAGGCCATGCTCGTCGGCTACGGCCCGAAGGCCTCGGCGGGTAAGCGGCGGGCCCGCAAGGACGCCGCGGCCGCGACGGTCGCGTCGCCGGCACCGCCCGCACCGACTGTCGCGCCGGCTCAGCCGGTCGTGGAGCCGATCACGGTGCCCGACTCGCCCGCGGCGCTGCTGGCGCCGTCCACGCTGGTGCCGCTGGCGAAGCCGCCGGTCCGCAAGCTGGCCAAGGACCTCGGCGTGGACCTCCGGTCGCTGGCCAGCTCGGGGGTGATCACCCGCGAGGACGTGCGGCGGGCGGCCGAGGAACCCGCCGCCGCGCCGGTGGTCCCGGCCGGTGCGCGGGAGCGTCGGGTCCCGGTCAAGGGTGTGCGCAAGATGACCGCGCAGGCCATGGTCGGGAGCGCCTTCACCGCTCCGCACGTCACGGAGTTCCTGACCATCGACGTCACGCCGATGATGGAGCTGCGGGCGCGGCTGAAGTCGCACCCCGCGTTCCGCGACGTGAAGATCACCCCGCTGACGTTCGCCGCGAAGGCCGTGTGCCTCGCGGCCAGGCGGACCCCGGACGTGAACGCCTCCTGGGCCGGCGAGGAGATCGTCTACAAGGACTACGTGCATCTGGGTATCGCGGCCGCCACGCCGCGTGGGCTGGTGGTGCCGAAGGTCCGGGACGCGGACGCGATGTCCCTGCGGGAACTGGCGGTCGCACTGGAGCGGCTGACGGTCACCGCGCGGGAGGGTAAGACGACGCCGGCCGACATGCTGAACGGCACGATCACCATCACGAACGTCGGCGTCTTCGGCGTCGACACCGGCACGCCGATCATCAACCCCGGCGAGTCCGCGATCCTGGCGTTGGGCGCGATCAAGGACATGCCATGGGTGGTCGACGGCGAGATCAGGGTGCGCAAGGTGTGCCAGCTGTCGCTGAGCTTCGACCACCGGGTGGTCGACGGGCAGCAGGGCTCAGAGTTCCTCGCGGACGTCGGCGCGATCCTTGCCGACCCCGCCATGGCCATCACGTACTGACGGCAGGTCGAAGTAGTTGATGAGGTTCGCGGCGAACGCGATGTCGCCGCGAACCCTCACCCTGCCGCGCATGAAGAGCATGGCGACGTGGACACCGCCGGTGACCACGCGCAGGAAGTCCGCGGGCGCGAGGGTGATCGTCACACGCGGGTCGGTGGTCGGCTCCCGGCCGGACCTGCACGTGCCGTGCGCGATGACGGTCTCGAAGCGGTCGTGATCGCCGGTGGTGGTGAAGCGCCAGTGCACCACCGCGTCGAGGGTCGCCGCCTTCTTCGTGTCGAGGTGCTCGCTCATCCGGCGGAAGACCTCGTCGTACACGACGTGACGCAGGTGCGGGTGCGCCATGAGGTCGGCGAGCTGCGCGGCTGACGCGCGGGAGACGAACCACACGAACGTGTCCGTGCGCATGGCGGCCAGGTTGATGCCCGTCCCGGCGCGGCCGAGCATGTCCAGGGTGTCGATGAGCTGCACGAACTGCCGCTCGTCGAGCAGCTCGGGATCGACGGCGCGGGCGAACGCGTCGATGTCCACTGTGCTCACAACCACCGGTTCGCCCGTCATCGAAGCGGCCCGGCTGCGTCTGAATCGCATAGGCCACCATAGCTACTCGCGGGTAACCCTACGTGCGGGTCGGTTACGCTGGCACGGGTTTCGTCTTGGTGGTGGGGAGGATCGGTGACCGTGGAAGAGCGGCGGCGAGTCAGGCGGCTCCCGCGTGAGGTCCGGGAGCGGCAGATCCTCGACGCGGCGGTCACGGTGTTCGCCGAACGCGGCTACCACGACGCGTCGATGGACGAGATCTCCGACGTGGCCGGGGTCTCAAAGCCGATGATCTACGCCTACCTCGGCTCGAAGGAGGACCTGTTCGCGGCCTGCATCCACCGCGAGGCCACCAGGCTGCTGGCGGCCATCGCGACCGGGGTGCGGGCGGAGCTGGCGCCGGACATGCAGCTGTGGCACGGGTTGGCGGCGTTCTTCGAGTACGTCGGCACGCACCGGGAGAGCTGGCGGGTCATCCACCGACAGTCGATCACGCAGGGCGGACCGTTCTCGGACGAGCTGCTGGCGATGCGCCGCCAGGCGATCAGCCTGGTGGACACGCTGCTGGTACGGGTGGCGACGAAGGAAGGGCTGGACGACAACGCGACGGAGTCGCTGGCGGCGGCGTTGGTGGGGGCCGCGGAGTCGCTGGCGGACTGGTGGCTCGACAACCCGGAGGTGCCGAGCCGGGTCGTCGCGTCCCGCCTGATGAACCTGGCGTGGATGGGGTTCAGCGGCCTGATGCAGGACTCGACCTGGCACCCCGGCGAGGGCTAGGAGACCCGGCCCGCCAGGTGTGGTTTGCCGGTGCTGGCGTCGGTCAGGGTGAAGTCCCAGCCCGAGCGGTGTTCCGCCGCGGCGAACGCGACCTTCGCGGGCAGCAGTACCGGCAGCTTGAACGCCACGTCGACCGTGAACGCCGGCGGTAGGCGGCCCTCGAAGGCGGCCAGGCAGCGGGCCTTCGTCCACATGCCGTGTGCGATCGCCCTGGGGAAGCCGAACATCCTCGCCGTCAGCCGGTACAGGTGGATCGGGTTGCGGTCACCGGACACCTCGCCGTAGCGGCGCCCCGTGTCGTCGGGGACCTGCCAGATCGCGGTCGGCTTCGGTGCCTTCGTTCGCTCGGCGGGGTCCCGGTCGCCCGACCCGGCGCCGCGGCGAAGGTAGGTCGACACGTCGGTCCACACGAGCTCGCCGGCGACCAGTGCCTCGCTGACCACGTCGAACTGGCGGCCGCGGGGGTGGTCGCGAAGGTTCTCCAGGTGGACCCGCAGATCCAGCTTCTCGTTGACCCGAAGTGGGCGCTTCTGCGTGATGCGGTTCGCCACGTGTACCGAGCCCACCAGCGGGAACGGGAAGTCGCCGGCCGACATCAGCTTGATCTGCAGCGGGAAGCCGAGCACGTGCGGGTACGTCGCCGGCAGCTCGTCGGTCAGCCGGAAGCCGCACACCCGGTCGTACGCGGCCAGATGGTCACGGTCGATCGTGACACCGGGCAGCGTGTAACCCGTCGCCGGCAGCTCGCCACCCCTGTGGCGGAAGCCGGTCAGCACAGCCTTCGGGTACAGGACCTTCAGGCTCGGGGCGGTGGACAGTTCGATCATCACGCCCCCAGGAAGCTCTGGCCGCACACCCGTACGACGTTCCCGTTGACGGCCGATGACGCCGGGTTGGCGTACCAGGCGATGGTCTCCGCGACGTCCACCGGCAGGCCGCCCTGCGCGAGGCTCGACAGTCGCCTGCCGAACTCCCTGATCAGCAGCGGCACGACCGCGGTCATCTTCGTCTCGATGAACCCCGGTGCCACCGCGTTGATCGTCGCCCCGCGCTCGGCCAGAACCGGGGCGTACGCGTCGACCATGCCGATCACGCCGGCCTTGCTCGTCGCGTAGTTGGTCTGGCCGTTGTTGCCGGCGATGCCGGCTATCGACGAGACGCCGATGATCCTTCCGTTGGGCCGCAACGCATCCTCCGCCAGCAGCGCGTCGTTGATCGCCAGCTGGCTGGACAGGTTCACCGCCAGCACCGCGTCCCACGCGGCGTCCTTCATGTTCGCCAGCCGCCTGTCGCGGGTGATGCCGGCGTTGTGCACCACGATGTCCACGCCGCCGTGCCGGTCCCGCAGGTACCGGACCAGCTGTGCCGGCGCGTCGCCGGCCGTGATGTCGAGCTGGAGCGCCGCGCCCCTGACCGCGTTGGCCACCTCGGACAGTTCGGCGCCCTGCGCCGGGATGTCCAGGGCCACCACGTGTGCGCCGTCCCTCGCCAGCACCTCGGCGATCGACGCGCCGATGCCGCGGGACGCACCGGTGACCAGTGCGACCTTGCCGGCCAGTGGCCGGTCCCAGTCCCCCGGCTCGATCGGCTCGCCGCCCAGCGTGCCCACACGGATGACCTGCGCGTCCACGAACGCGGACTTCGCCGACAGCAGGAACCGCAGCGTCGACTCGACGGCGGCCTCATGGCCGGGGGCGACGTAGACCAACTGTGCCGTGGCCCCGCGCGTCAGCTCCTTCCCGACCGATCGGGTGAACCCTTCGAGGGCCCGCTGCGCGATGGCGTCGCGGCCACCGCCCCGCGGCGGCGTGCCCAGGACGACCACCCGCGCGCAGGTGCCGACCTTCCGCATGACCGGGTGGAAGAAGTCGTACAGCTCCCGCAGGCGCGCCGGCTCGTCGATGCCCGTTGCGTCGAAGACCAGGGCGCCGTACCGCTCCGCCTCGGCGACCTCGACACCCGTGGCCTTGAGCACCGACGCGACGGTGTCACCCAGCCGACCGGCGCCGCCGACCAGGGCGGGTGCGTCGAGTGCGGGCCGGTCCGGGGCGTACCGGCGCAACGGCGTCGGGTTGGGCAGGCCGAGCCTGCGCACCACCTGCCGGCCGAGGCCGGACCGGGTGAACTGCTGGTAGCGGTCGGTCATGTTGCTCCGCTTCTGCGTGTTCGGGGCCTCCTCGACGCGTAGCCTACTCGTGAGTAGGTTAGGATTGCCAGTCGGGAGGAAGGTGGTCGGGCATGGCTCGCAGGGTGGCGATCGTCGGTGGCAACCGGATCCCGTTCGCACGGTCGAACGGGCACTACGCGACGGCCTCGAACCAGGACATGTTCACCGCGGCCCTGGACGGCCTGGTGAGCCGCTTCGGCCTGCAGGACCAACGGCTCGGTGAGGTGGCCGCGGGCGCGGTGCTCAAGCACAGCCGCGACTTCAACCTGGCCAGGGAGAGCGTCCTGGGTTCGAAGCTGTCGCCCGAGACCCCCGCCTACGACGTCCAGCAGGCGTGCGGGACCGGGTTGCAGGCGGTGACCCAGGTGGCGAACAAGATCGCCCTCGGCCAGCTCGAGAGTGGCGTCGCGGGCGGCGTGGACACCACGAGCGACGCGCCGCTTGGCGTGAACGAGGACCTTCGCCGGATCTTCCTGGAGCTGAACCGGGCCAGGTCCCTCGGCGGTCGCCTTCGCGCGTTGGCCAGGATCCGCCCGACCCAGATCGTGCCGGACATCCCGCGCAACGCGGAGCCGCGCACGGGCCTGTCCATGGGTGAGCACGCGGCGATCACCACGAAGGAGTGGGACATCAGCCGCGAGGCGCAGGACGAGCTGGCGGCGTCCTCCCACCAGAAGCTCGCCGCGGCCTACGAACGGGGTTTCTTCGGTGACCTGCTGACGCCGTACCTTGGCCTGACGCGGGACGCGAACCTCCGCCCGGACTCGACGGCTGACGGGCTCGCCAAGCTGAAGCCCGTCTTCGGCGGCAAGGACGGCACGATGACCGCCGGCAACTCGACCCCGCTGACGGACGGCGCGTCGACGGTCCTGCTGGCCTCGGAGGAGTGGGCGGCGGCACGGAGCCTGCCCGTCCTGGCCTACCTGACCCACACGGAGACCGCGGCGGTCGACTACGTCCACGGCAGGGAGGGCCTGCTGATGGCCCCGGCGTACGCGGTCCCGCGGATGCTGGCCAGGGCCGGCTTGTCGTTGCAGGACTTCGACTTCTACGAGATCCACGAGGCCTTCGCGGCGCAGGTGCTCGCGACGCTGGCGGCGTGGGAGGACGTGGACTTCGCCAAGACCCGGCTGGGGCTGGACGAGCCTCCCGGCGCGATCGACCGCACCAGGCTGAACGTCAACGGCTCGTCGCTGGCGGCCGGCCACCCCTTCGCGGCGACGGGCGGGCGGATCGTGGCCACCCTGGCCAAGCTGCTGCACGAGAAGGGCGAGGGCCGCGGCCTGATCTCGATCTGCGCGGCCGGCGGCCAGGGCGTGACGGCGATCCTCGAGGCGGCATAGCGAAAGGGCCCCGCGCGGGGCCCTTTCCGCCTTGCGTCACGGGTGGTAGCGGTCGGCGATCTTGACGACCGTGCCCTCGTCGTCGAGCCAGATCATCGGCAGGTAGTGACTCGACTCGTAGAAGTAGTCCGTCGGCTCGCACGAGGTGAGGCCGACGTCGTTCGCGTCGATGTCGACGTCGCCGTACGGCTCGGTGCAGCCGGTCGGGGTCGCGAACTCGGCGCGCTGGTTCAGCGGCGCGGAGTCGACCAGACCGCCGTCGCTGGGGACGAACTCCGGTCCGGAGTCACCCAGCTTCACCTCTCCGGCCACCCAGGAGACGGTGCCGTTCTTGGACAGCGTCAGGTCGTCCGCCGCGACGACGACGGCCTTGTAGCCGACGGCCGGGGCGGACGCCTCGACCGCGTCCCAGTCGGCCTCGTCGAAGTCCGGCAGCTGGTCGGGATTGTCGACGTCCGGCTGCGTGCCGGGAAGTTCGTTGTCGTGCACCTGCTGGACATGCCCGGCCTGGCCGGCCCTGACAGGTGCCGCGGCCTGGCCGTTCGACGCACCGCAGGCGCTCATCAACACGGCGCCTGCGACAACCGTGGAAGCCACGAAGAAAAGCTGACGAACACGCATCGTATCCCCTTGAAGTCCTGTGCTTGCCCTCTGTCACACAAGGAGACGTGTCGCCCCCCGGCCCGTTGAGCCGGTGCGCCGAGTGGAGCGGAACGGGCAGTGCCGAGGAATGAAGGGGCAGGGGAGCAACCCGAGATGTTCTGCCCAAATGGAAACCCCGCAACGCTGCCAGGTCGGGGGTCCGCCAGCGCTACGGGGTCATCCGGAACATCGTGGGGGGAGCCATGGGTGTTACACGGGCTCCAAAAAAGTTTTCTAGCGGATCGAGCTCTGCTGGCGCTGCGCCATGATCAGGAGCTCGTCTCGCATGGCCGGGGTGGCGGCGTTCGTGATGGCACGGTTCACCGCCCGGCGGTTGCGGGACTCGACGCGGCGGGCGCGGAGCTTGGCGGCGATGTTCATCTTGGTTCTACAACTCCTCTTGAGGTTCCGGCTGGTTCCTCCAGCCACTGTTCATTATGCCCCTTCCAACGCATCTTGGCACCTGTTTATTCGGTGAACAGCGCCACACGCCGATGAATCATGGGTGAACCGCTCGTACCACCGGACGGCCGCGAGCAAGCGTCAGCGTGGTCGATGCAGGCGTATCCGACTGTCTAGCGTCAGAGCTAGACAGCTGGATACAGTGCGAGGATCAGTCGTCCATCGTCAGCAGGTACCGGCCGAAGTGCGGCACGGTGAACGCGATCCGGCCTCGTTCGGCCGAGAAGATCAGGCCCTTCTTGATGAGGCTGTCGCGGGCCGGCGACAGCGACGAGGGCTTGCGCGCCAGGTGCGCCGCGATGTCCGACGTCGCGGCGCCCTCGTCGGACTTGCCCTTCGTCAGCTCGGCCATCGCGCGGAGGTACTCGCGCTCGGCGGGAGTCGCGCGCTCGTAGCGGGAGCCGAAGAAGCCGACCGCCAGCTCCGCCTCGGCCTCCGGCGCCGCCACGCCGACGTCCTCCGCCGTGATCGGGTCGGACGGCGCCGCGTCCCAGGCCGCCTTGCCGTACGCCTGGATGAAGTACGGGTAGCCGCCGGCCGCGTCGAACAACGCGTCCAGCGCGTCGTCGGTGATGCTCGCCTCCTCGCGGGAGACCGGGGCGACCACCGCCTGGTCCGCGTCGGCGCGGTCGAGGCGGTCGATACGCACGTACCGGAACAGCCGCTCCGAGTACGACTTCGACGCCGACAGCACGGCCGGCAGGTGCGGCAGCCCGGCACCCACCACCACGAACGGCGCGCCGGACTGCGACAGCTCGTGGCACGCCGCACACAGCGCCGAGATGTCGTCGTCCATCACGTCCTGCATCTCGTCGATCAGGAGCGCGACCCCGGTGCCCACGTCCTGCGCCAGCTCGGCGACATCCGTGAACAGCTCGACGAGATCGATCTCGATGTCGCCGGAGTCCGCGCGGCCCTGGGTCGGCGGCACGTCGATCCCCGGCTGCCACCGGTCCCGCAGCTTCGAGTCGCTCGGGTTCGCCCGCAGTGCGAACGCCTTCAGCACGCCGAGCACCTGCTCCACCCGGTCCGGCGCACGGTGGCGCACCGCCAGGTCCCGTACCGCCCGGTGCAACGCCGCGGACAGCGGGCGCCGAAGCCCCGCGTCCGGCCGTGCCTCGATCTTGCCGGCGCCCCAGCCCCGGCGAACGGCCATGGAACGAAGCTCGCCGAGCAGCACCGTCTTGCCGACGCCACGAAGTCCGGTCAGCACCAGGCTGCGCTCGGGGCGGCCGCGCGCGACGCGTTCCAGCACGACGTCGAACGCCGCGACTTCCTTCTCCCGCCCGGCAAGCTCGGGCGGACGCTGGCCAGCGCCGGGGGCGAACGGGTTGCGCACCGGGTCCACGATCGAACCGTATCCGGCTTTCTAGCGTGAACCCGATATTGGCGCAGAAAGCCCTACGGCGTGTCGGCCGCGACAGCTCCGGACAAGATGTGCCAACCGGCCTTGTGTCATCTTGATCTAGCCACCAAGGTGCCAATCATGGGTGTTGTCGCCGTGGAGCCGACCGAACTCTTCGTCGGGTCGGTCGAGACTCCACTTCAGGTTGTCCGGGTGTCGTGGGACCCGAGCCAGGTCGCCCGGGTACACGTGGAAGGACAAGGGGTTTCGACGCCAGAGCCCGTCGAGGGCGCCGGGTACGTCGAGGTCGGCGTGGACACGCACGGCGCGGCGCCCGGCGCGACGCTCCCGGCGCGGGCGGTGGTCGGGGCCCAGCACGTGGTCGACTTCGACCTGACCGTCGCCGAGCCCGGGTGGACCATGCATCTGGTCTCCCACTTCCACTACGACCCCGTCTGGTGGAACACCCAGGCGGCCTACACCGTCGCCTGGGACGAGCTGGACTTCGCCGGCTCGCCACGCGGCGCCCGCCAGCTCGCCGGGTTCGACCTGGTCCGCGCGCACCTCGACCTCGCGCTCGCCGAGCCGGACTACCGGTTCGTGCTCGCCGAGGTCGACTACCTCAAGCCCTACTGGGACACCCACCCGCAGGACCGCGCGGTCCTGCGTCAGCTGCTCGCCGAGGGTCGCGTCGAGGTCATGGGCGGCACCTACAACGAGCCGAACACCAATCTCACCGACCCCGAGACCACTGTGCGGAACTTCGTGCACGGCATGGGTTTCCAGCGGGACGTCCTCGGCGCGGCGCCCGCGACCACCTGGCAGCTCGACGCCTTCGGGCACGACCCGGCCTTCCCGGGACTCGCCGCCGGCGCCGGGCTCACGTCCAGCTCGTGGGCCCGCGGGCCGTTCCACCAGTGGGGCCCGATGGAGAAGACGGCGGCCGGCAAGGGCGACCCGACCCGGATGCAGTTCGCCAGCGAGTTCGAGTGGATCTCGCCGTCGGGGCGCGGGTTGCTCACCTCGTACATGACGGACCACTACGGCTCCGGCTGGGCCATGGACTCCGCGCCGACGCTCGAGGCCGCCGGCGAGGCCGCGTACCGACTGTTCCTCGACCTCAAGAAGGTCAGCATCGCCAGGCACGTGCTGCTGCCGGTCGGCGGGGACTACACGCCGCCGAACAAGTGGATCACCGAGCTGCACGCGGACTGGGCGCGGCGGTACGTCTGGCCGCGGTTCGTCTGCTCGCTGCCGAAGGACTTCTTCGCCGGGGTCCGCGCGGAGCTGGCGGACCGCGGGCAGGAGCCGACCCCGCAGACCCGGGACATGAACCCGATCTACACCGGCAAGGACGTCTCCTACATCGACACGAAGCAGGCCCAGCGCGCGGCCGAGGCCGCGGTGCTGGAGGCCGAGCCGTTCGCCGCGTTCGCCACGATCCTCGCCGGCGCCGACTACCCGGACGCCGCCCTCGCCAAGGCCTGGGTGCAGCTCGCGTACGGCGCACACCACGACGGCATCACGGGCTCCGAGTCCGACCAGGTCTACCTCGACCTCGTCACCGGCTGGCGCGACGCGCACGACCTGGCGGCCGGCGTGCGGGCGAACGCGCTGGACGTGCTGTCCCGGCTGGTCACCTTGCCCGAGGGGGACGGGCGGCCGGTCGTGGTGTGGAACCCGCTCAACCACACGCGAACCGACACGGTCACCGTGCGGCTCCCGGTCGCCGGCGCGACCGTCACCGACGACACCGGCGCCGAGCTGCCGGCGCTCGTCGGCGACGGCACCGTCACGTTCCTCGCCGCGGACGTGCCACCTTTGGGGTGGCGGGTGTTCCGGGTCGCCGACGCCGCGCGGGACGACCAGGGGTGGCGCGCGATCGAGGGCGAGACCGCGGCCAGTGACCGGTTCCAGGTCTCGGTCGACCCGGCGCGCGGCGGCGGGGTGCGCAGCCTCGTCGAGCTGACGACCGGGCGCGAGCTGATCACACCGGGCGCGGTCGGCAACGAGCTGGCCGTGTACGACGAGTACGCCGCCCACCCGCGGTTCGGCGAGGGCCCGTGGCACCTGCTGCCCAAGGGGCCGGTGGTCACCTCGTCCGCGGCGCCCGCCACGGTGACCGTCGAGCGCAGTCCCGTCGGCCAGCGGATCACCGCGGCCGGCGAGGTCGGGCCGGTCCGCTACACGCAGACGATCACGTTGTGGCAGGGCGTGGACCGGGTCGACTGCGTCACGACGGTCGACGACTTCACCGGGTCCGACCAGCTGCTGCGGGTGCGCTGGCCATGCGCGGTGCCCGGGGCGCTGCCGGTCAGCGAGGTCGGGAACGCCGTGGTGGGCCGGGGTTTCGGGCTCATCGACGTGGACTCCGCGCAGCACCCGTGGACGCTGGACAACCCGGCGCACACGTGGTTCGGGCTGTCCGCGGCCGCGTCGCTGCGGCTGGCCGACGGCGCGCTGCGGCCCATCGGTGTCGCGGAGATCATCGTGCCGAGCGAAGCGGAGGCGGCGCCGCTGGCCCGGGAGCTGGCCGTCGCGCTCGCCCGGTCCGGCGTCACGGCGACGGTGAGCGGTGCGGCCGGTGCGCGGTACGGCGACCTCGGGGTGGACTCCAACCTGCCGGACATGCGGATCGCGGTCGGTGGGCCGGAGGTCAACTCGTTCACGGCGGAGGTGCTGGAACGGTCGGGAGTCGGCCGCGACGGCGTGTTCTGGGTGCCGCCGGAGAAGCCGCTCGGCGAGGTGTGGCAGCCGAGCGCGGACCTGCGGGACGCGCGAGCCCTCGGCGTGCTGGTCGTCCCGGTCGACCGCGTTCAGTCCGTTGTGGACGATCTGGCCGACCACGTGATCGAGGTGGGCTCGGGGTCTGCAGGGCAGGAGCAGTACGCGGGTTGGACGGTCGCGTTGCTGAACCGCGGCCTGCCCGGCTTCGCGGTCGACACGGCCGGGACGCTGCACGCGTCGCTGCTGCGGTCCTGCACGGGCTGGCCGTCGGGCGTGTGGATCGACCCGCCGCGGCGGACCGCGCCGGACGGATCGAACTTCCAGCTGCAGCACTGGACCCACGAGTTCCGCTACGGGATCGCGGAGGGCGACGGGGACTGGCGGGCGGCGGAGATCGCCGACAACAGCGCGGAGTTCAGCCGGCCGCTGCACGCGGTGGTGACGACGGAGGGCGGCGAGCGGGGGCTGCCGGGACGCGGGTCGCTGCTGCGGGCCGAGCCGGCGAACCGGGTGCGACTGAGCGCGGTGAAGGCGGCGGGCAACCCGCTGACGCGTGGGTCCGCGGAGCCGGCCGACCCTCGGGAGGCCCTTGCGGTGCGGGTGGTCGCGCACACCGGCACGTCCACCACGGCGACGTTGTCGTCCGACGTGGTCACGCTGTCCGTGTTCACCTCGGCGAACCTGCTGGAGGAGGCCGGCGAGCCGCTGGCCGGCATCGAGGTGGCCGGCTGCGACGCGGTCACGGTGCTCGCCGAGACCGCGCCGACATGGTCCGCTGTGGACGGTGGTCCGCTCGGGCCGGAGGCCGAGCCGGTGCAGCCGCTGTATGCCAAGTACTGGCTGCACAACCGGGGTCCGGCGCCGCTCGGCGGGTTGCCGGTGGCGGTGCACGCGACGCCCACCGACGCCGGCCTGACCGTGACGGTCGCCTCGGACGCGACCGATGTGGACCTGCACGGGTTCGTGCGGGTGGCGGCACCGGCGGGCTGGACGGTCGAGCCCGAGGAGGTGCCCTTCGGGCTGCCACCGGGTGGACACCTGGTGACCGAGGTCAGCGTGACCGCCGGCGCCGAGCCGGGGCGCTATCCCGTGCGGGTGTCCGCGGAGCTGGCCGGGGACGTGCCGGCGAGCTGGCGGCAGGTGGTCGAGGACGTGGCGGTGCTGACCGTCGGTCCGGTTCCGGCGGAGAACCTGCTCTCGCTGTCGGCCGGTCCGGAGCCGGTTCGGTTGCGGCGCGGGGAAAGCGGGCGGCTGGCGGTGCGGGTGGCTTCGGCGGCGGGCGCGCCGGTCGCACTGGAGGCGGCGGTGGTGAGCCCGTGGGGGACGTGGGACCTCGTCAGGCCGCGGACGGTCGGGGCGGAGGTGCCGGCGCATGGCGAGGTGGAGCTGGCGTTCGACGTGAACGTGCCGGCGTGGGCCGCGCCCGGGAGGTGGTGGGCGCTGGTTCGCGTGGCCGGAGCCGGGCGGTTGCTGTACTCGCCGGCGGTCTCCCTCGAGGTGACACCGTGACGGCGGTCGCCTGGGTCTCCGGGACGCCCGTCGACTCGTCCGATGTGGACGGTCGGGAGGAGGCGCTGCGGGCCGGGCCGGTGGCGCCGACGCTGCCGCGGGAGCGGACCGGCGAGGGCCGGCAGCTGCGGCGGTGGCTGGTGCAGGTGCTGGTGGCGGAACGGCTCGTGGCGGAGGAGGCACGGGGGCTGCCGCCGGGACCGCCGCTGGCCGAGATCGCGCCGGACCGCGCCGCGCTGCTGGGGCTCGGGAGCGTGGCGGCGGACCTGCTGACCCGCGATCCGTTGGCCCGCGCGGTGTTCGCGGCGGTGACGGCGGACGTGCGGGTGTCGGCGGAGGCGGTCGGACGGTGCTACGACCCGGCGCGGTACCGGGTGCCCGAGGAACGGGTCGTGCGGCACGCGATCGGCGGTGGGCCGCCGCGCCGCCGGGTGCTGCGGCGGGGCGAGCTGACCGGCCCGGTGGAGGACGCGGTGTTCGCGGCCGAGGCCGGTGACACCGTCGGGCCGGTGCGGGATCCGCTGGGCACGCACACGCTCGTGCTGGAGGAGGTGCGGCCGGCGCGGGTCCGCCCCCTGGACGAGGTGCGGGAGTCGATCACGGCGTGGTTGACGGCCGCGGCCCGGCGCAGGGCGTTCACGGCGTGGCTCGACGAGCGCATGGCGGCACGGGTAAGACTGGCACCCGGCTACGAGCACCCCGGCGACCCCGACCAGCCGGACAACACACACCGCCACTGAGGTGGGCATGAGCATGCTGGCGTTGGACATCGGCGGCACGAAGATCGCCGGTGGGGTCGTCGACCCGGATGGGCGGTTGTTGCGCCAGGCCACTCGCCCCACCGGGGACGACCCCTTCGGTTCGCTCCGCGCGGTGGTCGCCGAGTTGAAGGCCGGCGCCGTGGCCGGGGTGGGGATCGGGTGTGCCGGCCCCGTCGACCCCGTCGCCGGCACGGTCTCGCCCATCAACATCGCCGCCTGGCGGGGGTTTCCGCTGGTCGAACGGGTTCGAGAGCTGGTGAACGCACCCGTCGCCCTCGCCGGGGACGCGGTCTGCGTCGCGCTCGGGGAGCACTGGGTCGGGGCCGGACAGGGATCCAGCGCCATGCTCGGCATGGTCGTCTCCACCGGGATCGGTGGCGGGCTCGTCATCGACGGGCGGCCCTTCGGCGGGCTGTCCGGCAATGCCGGCCACGTCGGGCACGTCGTGGTCGAGCCGGACGGCGAGCCGTGCGCCTGCGGTGGGCGCGGGTGTGCCGAGACCGTGGCCAGCGGGCCGAACCTCGTGCGGTGGGCGCGGCAACGCGGTTGGGTCGGGGAGGACGCGCGTGCGCTCGCCGCCTCCGCGCACGCGGGAGATGCCGTGGCGCGCCAGGCGTTCGAGCGGTGCGGGCGGGCCGTCGGGTTGGCGATCGTCGCCACCGCGGCTGTCTGCGATCTCGACCTGGCCGTGGTCGGCGGCGGGCTTGCGCAGACCGGGGACCTGCTGTTCGAGCCCGTCCGGGCCGCGCTGGCCACGCATGCCCGGTTGTCGTACCTGCGGGGGCTGCGGGTCGAGCCGGTGAAGCTCGGGACCACCGCTGGGTTGTATGGCGCCGCCGCCCTGGCATATTCTTTGACCTAGTCAATGAATTGTTTCACGGGAAACGGGATCTTCATGGCCACCGACGTCAGCGCTGACCGGATCGCGGCAGTAAGAGCGTTCAATCGCAGCTACACCAAGTTCCTCGACGCACTCAACGAACATCATCTACATACGCCATTTTCATTGACTGAGGCAAGAGTTCTGTACGAGCTGGGCCAGCGGGACGAGACCGAGGTGGCCGCGCTGCGGCAGGCGTGCGGGCTGGACGCGGGCTATCTGAGCCGTCTGCTCAGCCGGTTCGAGGAGCACGGCCTGGTGCGCCGGGACCGTTCCGGCGCCGACGCCCGACGCCAGATCATCCGGTTGACCGGCAAGGGCCACGACGCCTTCCGCGTGCTCGACACCAGGACGGTCGACCACATCCGCACGCTGCTCGCCGACCTCAGCGACGACGAACAGGTCCGCCTCGTCGATGCCATGGACATGATCCGCAGGCGCATCGACCGGCCCGCCGGCCGGCCCGACGTCACCCTCCGCCCGCCCGCGCCCGGTGACTTCGGTTGGGTCGTCGAGCGGAACGGCGCGCTCTACGCCGCGGAGCACGGGTTCGACTCGTCCTACGAGGCACTCGTGGCGCGGATCGTCGCCGGCTACCTCGACAAGCACGACCCCGGGACCGAGCGGGCCTGGGTCGCGGAGCTGCGGGGTGAGCGGGTCGGCGCCGTCGTCTGCGTGCGCAAGGACGACACCACCGCCAAACTGCGGTTGCTGCACGTCGAGCCGAGCGCGCGCGGCGCGGGGGTCGGCACCGCCCTCGTCGACGAGTGCGTCGGGTTCGCCCGGTCGGCCGGCTACCACGCGATGGAACTCTGGACCGTCTCGATACTGGCGCCGGCGCGGCGGATCTACCAGCGGGCCGGCTTCGAGCTGGTCGAGGAGGACACCGCGATGCGCTTCGGCCTGTCTCTGACCGGCCAGACCTGGCGACTCGATCTTCGCGGGCGAAGGTCATAGGTCTGACCTGTTTCACCTGATAGTGGCCATGATCGCTACCCTTGGTGGCACCGGCCTCTGTGGACAAACTGAGTGTCCAGTGGGTGACTTCTAGGTGTCATCCGGATGTCTCTACCGTCTGGGCAGGTCAGAGGCTGGGGGCCGAATCAACAGGCTGTGCACAGGTTTGTCCACAGGCTGTGGACAAACAATGGGGACCACCTGACCCGGTGGTCCCCATTGTGTCGACGGCTCTACTCAGGGCCGTACTCGGAGCTTCATTCGGTGGCCAACCGCGTCCTCAGCGCGTCCAGCTCGGCGCGCAGCAGCGAGGGCAGCTTGGGGCCGATCTTGTCGAACCACTCCTCGATCATCGGGATCTCCGCGCGCCACTCGTCCGCGTCGAAGCGCAGCGCCGCCTCGATGTCCTCCTTCGACACGTCCAGACCGGAAAGGTCCAGGTCGGCGACGGTCGGGACGTAGCCAACCGGCGTCTCCTGCGCGGCGGCCTTGCCCTCGATGCGCTCCACGGCCCACTTCAGGATCCGCGAGTTCTCACCGAAGCCCGGCCACAGGAACTTCCCCGGGTGCGGGTGTCCCGCATCAGACACTGTGTCGCCGCGCCGGAACCAGTTCACGTAGAAGATCTTCGGCAGCTTCGCCGCGTCCGCCCGCTTGCCGGTGTCGATCCAGTGCTGGAAGTAGTCACCCGCGTGGTAGCCGATGAACGGCAGCATCGCCATCGGGTCGCGGCGCACCACGCCGACCTTGCCCTTCGCGGCGGCCGTGGTCTCCGATGACAGGGTGGCGCCCATGAACGTGCCGTGCATCCAGTCCCGCGACTCCGCGACCAGCGGGATCGTGTCCGCGCGGCGGCCGCCGAAGAAGATCGCCGAGATCGGCACGCCCTTCGGGTCGTCCCACTCCGGCGCCAGGATCGGGCACTGCGCCATCGGCGTGCAGTACCGCGAGTTCGGGTGCGAGGACGGCTCGTCAGAAGCGGGCGTCCAGTCCCGCTTCTTCCACGAGGTCAGGTGCGCGGGCGGCTCGCCCATGCCCTCCCACCAGATGTCGCCCTCGTCGGTCAGGGCGACGTTGGTGAAGATCGAGTTGCCCTTCTCGATCGTGCGCATCGCGTTCGGGTTGGTGTGGTAGTCGGTGCCGGGCGCGACGCCGAAGAAGCCGGCCTCCGGGTTCACCGCGTACAGCCGGCCGTCGTCGCCGAACCGCATCCACGCGATGTCGTCGCCGAGCGTCTCGACCCGCCAGCCCGGAATGGTCGGCTCCAGCATCGCCAGGTTCGTCTTGCCGCAGGCACTCGGGAACGCCGCCGCGACGTAGTAGACCTTGTTCTCCGGCGAGATCAGCTTGAGGATCAGCATGTGCTCGGCGAGCCAGCCCTCGTCGCGGCCCTGCACCGAGGCGATCCGCAGCGAGTAGCACTTCTTGCCGAGCAGGGCGTTGCCGCCGTAACCCGAGCCGTAGCTCCAGATCTCGCGGGTCTCGGGGAACTGCGAGCTGTACTTCTCCTCGTTGCACGGCCACGGCACGTCGTCCTGGCCGGGATCGAGCGGCGCGCCGACGGAGTGCAGGGCGGGCACGAAGTCGCGCTCGGTGCCGTCCGGCGCGATGAACTGCTCCAGCGCCCTGGTCCCCATGCGGGTCATGATCTTCATGGAGACCACGACGTACGCCGAGTCGGTGATCTGTAGGCCGAGCATCGGCTTCTCGGCGGTCAGGGGGCCCATGCAGAACGGGATGACGTACATCGTGCGGCCACGCATCGAGCGGTGGTACAGCTCGGTCATGGTCGACTTCATCTCGGCCGGGTCCATCCAGTTGTTGGTGGGACCGGCGTCGTCGGGGTCGACCGAGCAGATGAAGGTGCGCTGCTCGACGCGCGCGACATCGTCGGGGTCGGAGGCGGCCCAGAACGAGTTGGGCTTCTTCGCAAGGCGGGTGAAGGTTCCGGCTTCGACGAGCTGGTCGGTGAGGCGTTGCCACTCCTCGTCCGAGCCGTCGACCCAGACGACCTCGTCCGGGGTGGTCAGCTCCGCCACCTCCTGTACCCAGGAAAGAAGGCGTCCGTGCGTTGTAGGTGCGTGATCAACACCTGGGATTGCCACTGCCGTCATCTCTCGCTTCATCTCCTGACTTGGCTCGCCGCCGAATGACCAAGGACGTCGGTGTCCGAAAGCCGGACGTCGACGTCCTTCGTTCATGAACGGCGAAGCACCCGTCCGGAACTCGGACGGGACCTCGCATGGGGATGTTGTTGAGAGTAACCGCGTGGCCTACGGGTAAACGAGATCTGACGTGTCGGCTGGGCCACAAGACCGATTTAGGTATCGATTCAGCACCCAGAAGTACGAGTGGTCTAGGACACAAAAAAGATCCCGGCAGGTAAGGCGCCCTGCCGGGATCGTTCAGTACGAGTTAAGTGCGAGAGTGGTTCAGCCCTGGGACCAGGCCGCGTCGGAGGAGGAAGACGAGCTGTCCGGGGTGTAGTTGCCCTGCTCGTCGATGTGCCCGGTCTCCTCGGTCGTCCACTCGTCGTCGCCGGTGTGCGCGGCCACCGTCACGTCGCCGTCCGCCTCGATGACGACGGCCTCGTCGGCCTGCCCGTCGCCGTCGGTGTCGGTGAAGGCGTAGGTCGTGCCGTCGGTGTCCGTCACGACGGCCGTGTCGTTGGTGCCGTCGCCGTCGGTGTCGTACGTGGCCGGACCCGCGTCCACGTCCTCGGCACCCTCGACGTCGACGGTGATGTCCTCGCCGCCGGAGGACGTGCCGGTCGTGTCCGTGGTGTCGGTGGTGTCGGTCGAGTCGTCGGTGCTGTCGTCGCTGCTGCCCGTCGCGCCGTCGTCCGTGCCGTCGCCCCCGACCGGCTCCGGAAGGTTCTCGACATCCGTCTGCTCCCACTCGCCGGACGACTCGTCGTACTCGGCAGCGGCGACCGGGTTGCCGTCCTCGTCGTACTCCACGGCGATGTCGGCGGTGCCGTCACCGTCGGAGTCCTCGAAGCCCAGGTACCCGCCCTCGGTCTCCACCACGGCGGTGTCGTTGGCCCCGTCACCGTCCATGTCGTAGTTCTCTTCGGCGGTGTAGGTCTCGCCGTCGACCTCGACCTCCATCTCGTCGTGGTGCGACGAGTCGGTCGAGCCGTCGTCACCGTAGGTGTCGTCGGTCGTGTCGGTGGTGGTGTCGGTCGGGTCGTCACTGTCGACGTACACGGGTTGCCCCCTTGGTTGTGCTTCCGAGCTGATGTTCTGTTGCGGCATGTATGACTGACGGTAGGCCTGGTCGGTTCCCTCATCCAGACGGGAGTTTCACGCCCGGTCGCGCACCGACCTGATGCTGGCCAGCAGCTTCTCGGCCCGCTCCCGGCCGCCGGTGACGTCGGCCAGACGCTTGTCCACCGCGGCGAGGCGCTTCGTGCGTTCGGCGGTGTCCAGGCGCAGTGCCTTGTCTACCTCACGTAGCTCTTCTTCGATACCCGCGATTCGCTTGCCGAGCGCCTCGTCCAGCGACAGGGACAGCTGCTGCTCCGCCTCGATGAGCTGCTCGGCCAGCAGCTGGTCCACTGTGGAACGGGCGTCGGCGATGGCCTCGCCGAGCCACTGCTTCATGTGCTGCTTGTCCGCCGAGTGCTTGCGGGTCTTGGCCAGCCACCAGCCGGCGCCGAGCGCGATGGCGATGGTCGGCACGAGCAGCACCGGCGCGATGACGAGGCCGGCCAGCGGCGCGACCGCCAGCTTGCCGGCACTGAACCCGCCGGTGACGCCCATGAAGACGAGCAGCTTGTCCTCGGTGGTCGGTGGCCGCTTGTCCGCGCCACGCACGATGATCGGCGACCCGGCCCGCGCGAACTGCGCGCGGATCATGGTGAGCTCCTCCGGCGTGAACAGCTCGCCGAGGACGATCTCGGCCACCTGGTTCAGCCGGAAGGCGACGCCCTGGCTGATCCGGCCCGACACCATCTGCAGCGCGGCGTCCACCTGGGGCGGCAGCTCACGCAGCTTGTCCCGGTCGGCGGCGTCGATGGCCTGGCGGAACCACGACTGCACGTCGCGCATCTGCCGGCCGACCTCGTGGTTGTTCTCCAGCCGGGTGCGCTGGATCTCGGTGCGCATGCGCACCTGCCAGCCCTTGGTCGACGACCGGCGCTCGCTCGTCAGCTCGTCCTTGCGGGCACGGAGCTTCTCGGCCTCGTCCTCACCGGTGGACAGTGCCCGCTTCTCCGCCTCGAGCCGGATCTGCAGCTCGACGAGCGCGGTCGCCAACGCCCGCATGGTGTTGGCCTCGCCGAGCATCGCCGAGCGGCCGGCGAGCAGGCTCGTCAGCGCGGTCCGCACCTCGTCGACCCCGGACCGCTCGCGCAGCATGGCCGCGGCATCCGGGGTGGGCGCCTTGGCGGCCATCTCGTACATGCGTGCCGACACCGGGTGGAACGTGGCCTGCGCGAAGCGCGGCGCATGCTCGGCGAGCAGGGCCTGGTTCGCTTCGAGGACCTGCCGCCAGCCGCGGTACTGGTCGACCTTGGACAGCGCGAACACGACGGTCTCGACGCTCTCGCCGACCGTGGCGAGGAAGTTCAGCTCACCGGTGGTGAACGGCGCGGAGGCGTCCACGACGAACAGCAGGGCGGTAGCGGACTCGGCGGCCTCCTTGGCCAGCTCGCCGTGCATCGAGTCGAGGCCGCCGACGCCCGGGGTGTCCACGATGGACACCTTGTCCAGGAAGTCGGCCGGCCCGTCGATCTCGACGTACCGCGGCGGCAGGTGGCCGGTGGGCAGCTCGTGCGCGGCGGAGACCCAGTTGATCAGCTCGGCCAGCTCGATCGGGATGGGCGCGAGCTGGCCCGGGTAGCAGGCGCGGGCCCCCCACTCCTCGGCGTGGCCGAAGACGAGGTAGGTCGCGGTGGCCACCTCGGCGTCCACCGGGGACAGTCCCGGCTGGCCGATGAGCGCGTTGACGAGCGAGCTCTTGCCTCGGTTGGTCTCGCCGACGACGACGGCGGAGGGCTTGCCCCTGCGCTTGGCACGCACCTCGTCGACCCAGCGGGCCGAGTCGGGGTTGACGTCCTTCAGCAGGGTCAGCAGCTTCTCCCGGGTCGCCTTCACCTGCTGGGGCAGGGACGGCTTCTGCTGCGCCGCCGGCGCGGTCACGACGAACCCTTGCTGTAGACCGTCACGATCGGGACGCGGAGCACCTCGCCGCGGTCGTTGAAGCCCACGACCTCGGTCTCGGCGACGACGCCGTCCAGGTTCTCGTCGGTGGTGGCGACCGTGCCGCCGGCCTCGTGGAGCGCGGGGTCGAAGCGGGCGCCGTCGGGGCGGATCGCCGCCACACCGACACCGGCCAGGCCCTCCTCGAGACGCTCGACGACGCCCGGGCTCTTGGCGCGGTCCAACGCGTACAGGCACAGCTGCACCAGCGACCGCCGCTCGGCCATGGCCTGGTCGAGGACAACCGCCTCGACGGTCGGCGGGACCGCGTCCGGCTCGGCGAAGTCACCACCGGACACCAGGCCGTCCGCGGCGATCCCGGCCTGCGGGCCGACCTGCTGGTGCGGCGGCGGCTGCTCCGCAGCACGGACCGCGTCGGCGATCACCCTGGCCTTCACCTCGATGGTCGACTCGTCCGGGTCCCCGGCGTCCTTGCGCTTGAACCACGATGCCATGTGCCTCACCCCGCCTGTTCGCGAAGCTGTTGCCAGATAAGGAAGTACGCACGATGCACGACATGCGCGACGCGGCTCTGGGCCGGCGTCGCGCCGAACGAGGCGAACGACCGCCACCACCCGGCCCGTTCCAGGGCGTAGGCCGAGAGTTCCTTGGCGGGCCGGCCCTTCATGCCGAGCTGTTCGCCGATGTCGGCGCTGCTGCCGACCCGGAGGACCTCCTCGGCGAGGTCCTCGGGCATGGCGACCGCGCCGGACGTGACGAGTGTGAGCGCCTCGAGCAGGCGCAGCTGGTGTGCCTCCGGCTTGGCCAGCAGCACCTCGATGGCGTCGTGCACCCGTTGCCGCTCACCGGGGTCGCCGGAGGCGTGGGCCAGCGCGGTGACCGAGGCGAGTGCCGCCGCCGCCTTGATGCCGTCGGCCCTGGCCCGGAACACCGCGTCCAGCCTGCCGCGCACGGCGCTCAGTCCCGAGGCGGTCAGGAGACTCCTGCGCAGCGCGCCCGCGGTCAGCTCGGGGTCGCGGCGCAGCGCGCCGACAGCGGTGCGGATGCCGTACAGGTCCAGCTTCTCCAGCAGGCGCAGCCTGGTCGCCTCCGCCACCTCGCAGTCCCAGGTGGTGAAGATGTCCGCGGACATCAGCATGGTCTCCCAGGTCGCGTCGTCCAGTTTGGACAGCGAGCGGAGCGCGTCGGCGTCGGCGGAGGTGAAGTTGCCGGACTCGGCGGACTCGGCGAGCAGGCCGATGACCGGGATGACGTCCGCGACGCGGGGCTTGAGCGTCGACGCCTGCTTCTCGGCGAGCATGCTGGCGGCGCGCCACACGTCCCCGTCGGAGCCGGCGACGGACTCCGGGGCGATGGTGTCGGCCTTGTTGAGCACGGCGATCGCGTTGACCGGGCCCGCCTCACGGCTCGCGGTGGCGGCGGTGAACGCGGCGAGCGCCTGCTGGTCGTCGGCGCGGACACCCTGGGTCACGACGTAGAGCACGGCCTCCGCGCCGGCGACGGCGTTGCGTGAGGTGTCGTCCAGCTCGTCGGAGCCGTCCTCATCGGCGTCGTCGTCCGCGTCGTCCTTGCGGTGCTTGGCCGCGCCGAGGAGCTGCTCGGTACGCCTGACCGAGGCGGCGTCCAGCGAGCCGAGGCCCGGGGTGTCGATGACCGTGAGGTCGCGCAGCACGGCGTTGGTCAGGTACGCCTCGAGGTGGGAGACCTTGTCGAAGTCGACCTCGAGGTCGTTGGGGATCATGCCGTCCGCGGAGAAGGGCAGCACCTGCTTGCTGCCGTCCTCGAAGACGATCTCCACGCGGTCGACCGTGCCGTACTGGAAGCGGGTGACGAGCCGGGTGCACTCACCCACGTCCGTCGGCGCGACCCGGCGCCCGATGAGCGCGTTGACCAGCGTGGACTTGCCCGACTTGATGCGCCCGGCCACCGCGACCTGCAGCGGCGCGGACAGCCGCCGGAGCACCTCGCGAAACCCCGCCGCGGTGCGTGCGGAGACCTGCGGCTGCAGCCGCGTGCACAGGTTCGCCACCGCGGCAGACAACGGCCCGGCCGGCTGCGACTGAGCGGTCGCCGTCGTCATGTCACCCCCTCATGTTCGTGCACCGCTGATCGTGCCATGACGGACCGGCAGCCGGGGCGCGGTCCGCCGATCCCGACCACGCGGCACACACGACGGCCGTTCAGCCCTCAGGACTACTGCCGATCAGACCCTGGCAGGACGTCGCCGCACGCCGGAACTGCCTACGCTGGGTCTCGTGCGGCGGTTCAGCCTGTGGATGAAGGCGCATCCCATGTTCGGGGACACGCTGATCGCTGCCCTCATCGCGGCGTTCGACCTGCTGCTGTTCGTCGCCAGGGTGGTCGAGCCGGCGTCCAACCCGCGGCCACATCCCTGGTTCGTGACGTTGCCCCTGATCGTCGGGATGGTCGCGCCGGTGGTGTTCCGGCGCAAGTACCCGCTCGCCGCCGCGTACCTGGCGCTCGCGGTCGGGGTCGTGCACTCGTTGCTGGAGATCGGCATCGGGAGCCTGGTCACCGGGTGTATCGCCTTGTACACGCTCGTCGCCTACGTGAACCGCAGGGCGGCGTTGCTGTACCTCGCGGTCAACGTGGTCGTCGCCGTGGTGCAGATGCCGTTGCAACGGCCCAACGACTGGGTCATCGGCGTGATCCTGTTCGCCCTGTCCATGGCGTTCTCCTGGGCGCTCGGCGAGTTCAACGGCGCCCGTCGCGCCTACAACGCCGAGGTCGAGCGGCGGCTCCGGCTGCTGGAGACCGAACGGGACCAGCAGGCGCGGATCGCGGTCGCGGAGGAGCGGGCCAGGATCGCCCGGGAGTTGCACGACGTGGTCGCGCATGCGGTGAGCGTGATGGTCGTGCAGGCCGACGGCGCCGCCTACGCCGTGCGCGGCCAGCCCGACCTCGCCGAGCGCGCCGTCAAGACCATCTCCAGCACCGGGCGGGAGGCACTCACCGAGCTGCGCAGGCTGCTCGGCGTGCTCCGCAGCGAGGAGAACGACGGCGGCGAGCGCACGCCCCAGCCCGGCACCCAGTCCCTCTCCGACCTGGCCGGACGCGTCCGCGCGGTGGGCCTGCCGGTCCAGCTCGACATCGTCGGCGACGTCGACGACCTGTCCACGGGTGTCGGCCTCGGCATCTACCGGATCGTGCAGGAGGCGCTCACCAACTCGCTCAAGCACGCCGGACCGGGCAGCTCGGCCGTCGTACGGGTCGAGCGGACCGGCGACCGGATCGAGCTGTCCATCGTGGACAACGGGCGACGGGCCAGCGGTGCGCTGGTCGGCGTGTCCGGCGGCAACGGGCTGATCGGCATGCGGGAGCGGGCACTCGTGTTCGGCGGGACACTCGAGGCGGGCCCACGACCCGTCGGCGGCTGGCAGGTTCGCGCGACGCTGCCCATCGGGAACTCGTGAGGCACCGGTCCGCTCCGGTGCCGCTCGGCGGACTTCACACGAAGACCAAGAGGTGGAGGCGCTAGTTTGGCGTACGTGATCAGGGTGGTGCTCGTCGACGACCAGGAACTTATGCGGGTCGGGTTCCGGATGGTGCTCGGCGCGCAGGAGGACATGGAGATCGTCGGCGAGGCCGGCAACGGCGAGGAGGCCGTCCAGCTCGCCGAGGAGCTGCGGCCGGACGTCGTGCTGATGGACGTGCGCATGCCCGTGCTCGACGGCGTCGAGGCCACCAAGATCATCACCGGGCGGGGCCTCGCGAAGGTCCTGGTGATGACCACGTTCGACCTCGACGAGTACGCGCTGTCCGCGCTGCGCAACGGCGCGAGCGGGTTCCTGCTCAAGGACACGCCGTCCGTCCAGCTCGTGGCCGCGCTGCGCTCGGTGGCCAGCGGCGACGCGGTCGTCTCGCCGAGCGTCACCCGCCGGCTGCTCGACCGGTTCCTCGGCTCGGCCGGCGGCGAGCTGCGGGACGCGGCCATGCTCGACGTGCTGACCGACCGCGAGCGCGAGGTCATGCTGCACATCGCGCAGGGGCTGTCGAACACCGAGATCGCGCACCGGCTCTTCCTGTCCGAGGCGACGGTGAAGACCCACGTCGGCCGGGTGCTGGCAAAGCTCGACCTGCGGGACCGCGTCCAGGCCGTCGTCCTCGCGTATGAGACCGGCCTCGTCCGGCCGGGTGAGGCATAACCGTTCCTCAGCTATCTCTCAGGGTCGATAAGTCAGGGTTCCCTCAGGGTGGTTACGGATTACGCCAACCTTTTGGCTGATGGACGCTACTCCCAGAAGTTGACCTGAACTGGGGACCTCAGGTGGACGTGCGGAGTGCCTCGGTACCGCCAGTATTTGCCTCGACGGGGACACACAGACTTACAAGGGAGCGGACATGATTGAGGCAGTCGGCCTCAGCAAGCGGTACGGAAAGACGTTAGCCGTCGACGACCTGACGTTCACCGTCCAGCCGGGCCGGGTCACCGGCTTCCTCGGCCCGAACGGCGCCGGGAAGTCCACCACGATGCGGATGATCCTGGGACTGGACTCGCCGACCGGCGGGCACGTCGACATCGACGGCCAGAAGTACCGCCAGCTGCACCAGCCGCTCCGCAAGATCGGCGCCCTGCTGGACGCCAAGTGGGTGCACCCGAACCGCTCCGCCCGCGCGCACCTGCGCTGGCTCGCCAAGTCCAACAAGCTGCCGGCGAAGCGGGTCGACGAGGTGCTCGAGCAGGTCGGGCTCACGGACGTGGCGAACCGCCGCGCCGGCGGGTTCTCGCTCGGCATGAGCCAGCGGCTCGGCATCGCCGCCGCACTGCTCGGCGACCCGGAGATCCTCCTGTTCGACGAGCCGGTCAACGGCCTGGACCCGGAGGGCATCCTCTGGATCCGCCGGTTCATGCACCGGCTGGCGGACGAGGGCCGCACGGTCTTCGTGTCCAGCCACCTGCTGTCGGAGATGGCGCTGACCGCCCAGGAGCTGGTGGTCATCGGCCGCGGCAAGCTGATCGCGCAGTGCAGCACCGAGGAGTTCGTCGCCAAGGCGACCGAGTCGAGCGTGCTGGTGCGCAGCCCGCAGCTCCCGCAGCTGCGGTCCGCGCTCGGCCAGAAGGGCGCGAGCCTGCGTGACGAGGGCGAGAGCCTGTACGTCTCCGGGATGGAGATCGAGGACATCGGCGACCTGGCCGCTACCAACGGGATCACGCTGCACGAGCTGAGCCCGCAGCGTGGCTCGCTGGAGGAGGCCTTCATCCAGCTGACGGGTGACTCCGTCGAGTACCACGCGGCCCTGTCCCCCACCGACGAGGTGGCCGCCGACCTCGCGCCCACCGGGAAGTGAACCGATGACTCTGCTCGCCGTAGAACGAATCAAGCTGTTCACCACGCGCTCGCCGCTGTGGTGCACCCTCGCCGCCATCGTCGTGACCGTCGGGTTCGCGGCCCTGGTCACCGGCACGGTCAAGGACCAGCCGGTCACCCTCGCCATGACGCAGTTCGGCGTCAACCTCGGCCTGATGATCGTCATGGTGATGGCCGCGCTGGCGATCACCACCGAGTACCGCTTCGGCACGATCCGCGCCACCTTCCAGGCCATCCCCAACCGGACGAGCACACTGCTGGCCAAGACCACGGTCGTCGCGCTGTTCGCCGGGCTGGTCGGCGAGGTGGTCGCATTCGGCGCCGCCGCGATCGGCATGCTGGTCAAGCCGTCCGCCGACCTCAGCATCAACACCGCGTTCGAGTGGCGGGCGATCGCCGGCGTCGGTCTCGTCTACGGGCTGGCCGCCGTGATTTCCGTCGCGGTCGGCACCCTGATTCGGCACTCCGCCGGCGCGGTGTCGCTGACGTTGATCTACGTCCTCCTCGTGGAGAACCTGGTCGGGCTCATCCCGAGCGTCGGCGTGGACATCCAGAAGTGGATGCCGTTCCAGATGGCCAACATGTTCCTCGCCGGTGACCCGGATCCGTCGAACATGACGGGCGGTCAGGACGGCCCGCCCCCGGCCACCGCCGGGCTCGGTCCGTGGGGCGCGCTGGCCTACTTCGCCGGGTTCGCGGTCGTGATGCTCGTCATCGCGCTGTTCACCGCCAACAAGCGGGACGCGTAGCGACTCGGGGGAGCCGCTGTCACGTCACAGCACTGGGGGGCAGGGACCCGGGTCACCTTTCGGGGGGTGGCTCGGGTCCCTTTTATATTTGCCGCGACAAGTACCGCTCTGCCAATCGGGTGACATTCCGTCACCAAGATCGCGAACGGGTAACGATCAAGGTCAACACAGCGATCTGGCAGACAGGTCGGGGTTGGGTGTTCTACACCACACATCGTGGTTAATACCACGTAAAGCTGTCGTGATTCGTCCCACAGCGAGCGGACAGACGGTATGAACTAGGGGTCATATCGTTAGTAGGCAGTCCCAAGCCGCGCCCTAACTCAATACAGGGGCGTCCGTTGGAGGTGGACTTGTGACGGTGGTTGACACCGGCCCAACTACTGATGCCGCGGCCGCGGCTGAGGAGCAACGGCGCTCGTCACACCAACCGTCCGAGGCACTGCGGGTCGAACCGCTGCTGGGCCTTGAATGGTCGCAGGCGATCGAGCAATGGGGCGGGGAGAACGCGACCTCGCCGGCGGAGACCAGGCGTTCCTGGTTGCACCGCGCACCCGAACAGCAGGTGCTCGCCCTCTACCGAGCCATCGTCGAGGCGGACCCCGCCGCGCCGGCGCCGTGGTGGCTGCGTGCGCTCGCCGACGGCAAGCTGGCCTCCCGCCTGGAGGGCTACACGGTCGAGGACCGGGTGTCGAAGCTGCTGTCGTCGCGGCCGGGCTGGGTGTACGTCCCATGGACCATGGACGGCGACTCCGGTTTCTGGGAGTACGTGCCGTCCGAACGCAAGCTGAGCGAGCCGGGCGTGCCGACCACGCTCAAGCTGACCGACCGCCACGCCGGCTGGATCGACGTGATCCGCGTGCACGCCGGTGACGCGTCACCGGAGCCGGTCGCGGTGGCCGGCCTCCCGGACCTGCGGGCGAACCTCGCGCGGGTGGAATCGCTCGCCCCCTAGTCTCTTGCGTCGTGGACGCACCTCGACGCACTGTGGTCAGCTATGTGAACCGTGGCGGTCGGATGACCGTCGGGCAGACGCGTGCGTGGGAGCGGCTCTGGCCATCGCTCGGGCGGAACATCCGTGACCTGCCCGCCGGACCGCTCGACCTCGCCGACTGGTTCGGCCGGCCGGCGCCGGTCACGCTGGAGATCGGGCCGGGCATGGGTGAGACCACGGCCGCGCTGGCGGAGGCCGAGCCCGAGGTGAACTACCTGGCCGTGGACGTCTACCCGCCGGGGCTCGCGCAGCTCATGATGCGGGCGGAGACGGGCGGGCTGAAGAACCTGCGGGTCATGCGTGGCGACGCGGTCGTGCTGCTGGAGGACCACCTGCCGCCGTCGTCGCTGTCCGCCGTCCGGATCTTCTACCCGGACCCGTGGCCGAAGAAGAAGCACCACAAGCGCCGGCTGGTGCAGCCGGCACTGGTGTCGGTGGTGGCGTCGCGGCTGGTACCCGGCGGGACGCTGCACCTCGCGACGGACTGGGAGCACTACGCCGAGCACATGCTGGCGGTGTGCTCGGCCGAGCCACTGCTGCGCAACCGCTTCGCCGGCGAGCCGGACGGCTGGGCGCCGCGGCCACCGTGGCGACCGCTGACCAAGTTCGAGAGCCGGGCCGAGGAAGTTGGGCGCGTCAGCCGCGACCTCATTTTCGAACGCGTCTGACCGAATTCGGTGCTCGGCGTGCCGCCAAAGGCTAAACAACCGGACTGAAGCTGACAGAAAGTAGTGCTCGACCTTGACACACCACCCCACCAGGTAATCCAGTACTGCCCGACCGGGCCCGATATTCACAGGCGTGACCGCTCAACGCGACGCCGCGCTCGGCTCGGCGCCGCGAACAGGCTTGCCCACGCAGTCGACCTACGGCGAGGCCGAGGACTTCATCCGCGCCTTCCACCACGCCAGACCAAGGGCGGGGCAGGTGAAGGCGCGGCTCGCGACGGTGCGCGACGAGATCACGGCCACCGGCACGTACCGGCACCTGCCGGCCGAGCTGGCCTACGGCGCCCGCCTCGCGCTGCGGGACAGCGGCTGGTGCCCGGCGGACGTGCCGTGGCGTGGGCTGCTCGTGCGCGACCTGAGGCGGGTCCGCGACGCGGCCGCCGTCGCGGCGCAGTGCGTGCGGCACCTGTGGATGTCGACCAACGCGGGCGCGGTGCGGCCGATGGTGACCGTGCTCGCGCCGGACACGCCGGAGCGGCCGGGCCCGCGGATCCACAACGACCAGCTCGTGCGGTACGCGGGGTACGCCGAGCCGGCCAGCGTGCTCGGCGACCGGCGGTACGTGGAGTTCACCGGTGCGCTGTACCGGCTGGGCTGGCGCGCGCGGGCCGGACGGACGGCGTTCGACCAACTGCCGCTGGTCGTGCAGACCCCGACCGAGGGTGTCTGCGTCTTCCCGCTGCCGCGTGAGGTCGTGCGCGAGGTGCCATTGGCGCATCCCGAGCTGCCGTGGTTCGCGTCGCTGGGCCTGCGCTGGCACGCGGTGCCGGTGATCAGCAACCGCAGGCTGCGCATCGGCGGGATCACCTACCCCGCGGCGCCCTACAACGGCGTCTACATCTGCCAGGCGATCGGCGAGGACGTGTTCGCCGACGACGACGCGTACGGGCTGGCCAGGCTGGTCGCAGACCGGCTCGGGCTGGACACGACGTCCGACCGCACGCTGTGGCGCGACCGGGTGGTGGTCGAGCTGAACCGGGCGGTGCTGCACTCGTTCGACGCGGCCGAGGTGACGATCAAGCACTCGGTCGACGGCTTCCTGCCCGCGTGCACCGGTGAGGGGCGGCCCTCGTTCACGAACTGGGAGGACACGCCTCTGTAGGGTGCCGGCATGGAGCGACTGCATGCCCCGATCGTTCTGCCCTGCGACCAGACCTGCGCCGTGCTGCGTGACGCGGTCGTCGACGTCGACGACGCCGGCCGGCTGGGGTACGTCGGTCCGTTCGCGTCGGCGCCCGCGCATCCCGGGCCGTTGCGGTCGCTGCCCGGGATCCTGATGCCCGGGATGGTCAACACACACGCGCACAGCCCGATGACCGTGCTGCGTGGGATGGGCGGCGACCTGCCGCTGATGCGGTGGCTCGCGGAGATCATCTGGCCGGCCGAGTCGCTGCTGACCCCGGCGGACATCGAGGCGGGGATGCTGCTCGGCTCGGTCGAGATGCTGCGCAACGGGATCACGACGAGCGTGGAGCAGTACTTCCAGCCGGAGCACATGATTCGCGCCGTGCTCGCCACGGGTGGGCGGATGGTCCTCGGGCCGGCCGTGGTCGACACGCCGGGCCACGACTGGCGCAGGCAGCTGGACGAGGTGAGCGCCCGCATCGACGTCGACGGGGTGCGGCCGCACGACCGGATCGAGATCGCCTACGGGCCGCACTCGGCGTACACGCTGAGCCCGGAGCAGCTGACGACCGTCGCCGAGGCGGCCCGGTCCCGGGACGCCTTGCTGCTGCTGCATGTCGCGGAGTCGCTCGGCGAGGACTCGGTGCAGCGCATCGAGCACGGGTCGGTGCCCCGGCTGCTGGCGAAGATCGGCCTGTTGGACGGGCGCGTGCTGGCCGCGCACTCGGTCCATCTGTCCGATGAGGACATCGCGTTGTTCGCCGACCACGACGTGGCGGTCGCCCACTGCCCCGGCTCGAACGCGAAGCTGGCCTCCGGCATCGCGCGGTTGCCCGCGCTACAGGCGGCGGGGGTCCGGGTCGGCCTGGGCACCGACGGGCCCGCGAGCAACGACGACCTGGACCTGTGGGAGGAGATGCGCCTGGCCGGCCTGCTCGCCCGCCTGTCCACAATGGACTCGTCGGCGCTGACGGCGGCGGACGTGCTGCTGCTGGCGACCCGCGGCGGCGCGGCGGCGCTGGGCCGTGACGACATCGGCGTGCTGGAACCGGGCCGCTGGGCGGATGTCGTGCACGTGGACGTGTCGTCCGAGGCGTTCGCCGGCGGCCTGTCGGTGCCGGCCGAACACCTGCTGGCGAACCTGGTGTGGGCCGCGGGGGCCCGCGACGTGCGGGACGTCTGGGTGGGCGGCGAGCAGGTGGTCGCCGCCCGCGAGCCGACGAAGGTCGACCGCGCGAAGGTCCAGGCGGTCGCCGGCACGGTGACGGCCCGGCTGAAGTCCTGACGCTACCGGGCCATCGGGCGGATCACGATCTCGTGGACATGGGCGTCGCGGGGGGTCGCTATCGCGGCCTTCACCACGCCCGCGACCGACTCCGGGCGCATGTAGCGGTCCGGCTCGTAGGCGCCGCCCTCGAAAGCACGCACGTCCTTCTGCATGTCCGTCGCGGTGCGCCCGGGGAACACCGTGGTGACGCGAAGTCCGTTCCGCTCCTCCTCGCCGCGTAGCGCGTCGCCGTACGCACGCAGCGCGAACTTGCTCGCCGCGTACGCACCCCAGTTCGGGTTCACGTGCAGGCCCTGACCGGAGTTGACCAGGACCACGTGGCCGGCGGCCGACCGCAGCGCCGGCAGCAGGAGCCGGGTCAGCTCCGCCACCGCCACCACGTTCAGCTCGTACGAGTCGCGCCAGACGTCGGTGGTCAGGTCGGCCAGCGCGCCGAGGCGGGAGACGCCGGCCGAGTGCACCAGCACGTCCAGCCGGTCGATGCCGGCCGTCGCGGCGGTGACGGCGGCCTGGTCGGTCAGCTCCGCCACCCAGGGACGCGCCGACGGCAGCCCGGCGGCCAGCGACGAGAGCGCCTTCTCGTCACGGCCGCCGAGCAGCAGGTCGTGCGTGTCACGGAGGGCCTCGGCGACCGCCTTGCCGATGCCTCGGGACGCGCCGGTGATCAGGGCAAGCGGCCGGTCCGTCATGCCCCCAACCTAGACAACCCGCGCCGGCGAGCTCCGCTCAGCGCCTCTTCCGCCACACCGCGACCACCGACGGGCGGGGCTGCGAGGTGCCGCCGTCCGGCCAGTGCGACAGCGGGTTGTCGGCGCTGGAACCCGCCAGCTCACCGGGATGCTGCACCGACACCAGCACGAAGTCGTCCGTCACGACCGGGCCGCAGGTCTCCGCCCCGTGCGGCACGGTGAGGAACTGCTTGACGTGCCCGCGTTCGCGGCCCTCGACCGGCACCGCGAACAGGCCGTCGTTGTGGGACAGCGCGTTGCCGTCCGTGGAGATCCACAGGTTGCCCGCACTGTCGAACGCGACGTTGTCCGGACAGGAGATCGGGCTGACCCGCGACTTGTCGTAGCCGGCGAAGTACGTGTCCGGTGACGCGGGGTCGCCGCACACGAGCAGGAGCTGCCAGGCGAACCGGGTGCCCGTGTGGTCGCCGCGGTGCTCGGCGAGCTCCAGGACGTGGCCGTGCTTGTTGTTCAGGCGTGGGGCGATCTCCGTCGCGCCTTCCTTGCCCGGCTTGCCGCGGTCGGTGTTGTTGGTGAGCGCGGCGTAGACACGGCCGTTGCGCGGGCTCGGCTCGACGTCCTCGGGACGGTCCATCTTCGTCGCGCCGACGGTGTCCGCGGCGAGCCGGGTGAAGACGTACACCTCCTCGGCGGTGAAGCCCGGCACGAACGAGGTGTCGTTGTGCGCCAACGGGATCCACTCGCCGGAGCCGTCGAACTCGCCGTCGGCGGGGAGCGTGCCCGTGCCGTCGATCTCCGTCGCGGGGCTGTCGCCGGTGAACCGCGCGACGTACAGCGTGCCGGTGTCGAGCAGCTTCTTGTTGTGCTCGCGGGCGAAGCGGCTGCCGCCCGGCTTGAACCTGCCGTCGGAGACGAACTTGTACAGGTAGTCGAAGCGCTCGTCGTCACCCATGTACGCGACCGCGTGGCCCTGGCGGGAGAGGATGACGTTCGCGCCCTCGTGCTTGAACCGGCCGAGCGCGGTGTGCTTCACCGGCGACGAGTGCGGGTCGAGCGGGTCGATCTCGACGATCCAGCCGAAGCGGTTGGCCTCGTTGGGTTCCCGCGCGAGGTCGAAGCGCTCGTCGAACCTCTCCCACTTGCGCTGCGAGGCGAGGCCGGCGATGCCGTAGCGGGCGTTGCGGGCCCTGGCGACCGGGTCGGTCACCAGGTCCGCGTTCGCCAGGTACTGGTTGAAGTTCTCCTCGCCGGACAGGATCGTGCCCCACGGCGTGACGCCGCCGGAACAGTTGTTCTGCGTGCCGAGGATCCTGCGGCCGGTCGGGTCGGCCGAGGCCCTCAGGTACTTCGACCCCGCGGCCGGGCCCCGCACGACGAACGGCGTGGTCAGCGTGATGCGCCGGTTGTAGTGCCGGTCCGGCGCCACCGCCACGCCGCCGTGGCGGCTCTTCTCCACCGCGACGACGGAGAGGCCGTGCGCGGCCCACGCGATCTCGGCCTGCGCACGGGTCGGGTTGTCGGCGTCGTAGCCGTGGAACATGGCCGACTCGGTCGTGTACTCGTGGTTGGACACCATGAGCCACCGGTCGCGGCAGCCGGGGATCTCGACCAGCCCGCAGAAGTCGTTGTTGAACCCGAACTGCCCGGCCTGCGCCGCGGCGGTCTGGTTCGCGAAGTCGAACCGCGGCGCGCCCGGCACGACCGGGTCGCCCCATCGGATCACCACGCCCTGGTCGTAGCCGGGCGGGGTGACGACCGCGTCGAGGTCGTTGGGCGCGACCGGCTCGAAGTCGAGGCCGGTGGCGCCACCATGCCTGCCCGGCGCCGGCGCCGCGGCGGCGGTGCCGGCGCCGGTGGCGGCCATACCCACACCGGCCACCGCGATCACGGCGCCGGCCCTGAGCACCCCGCGGCGGCTGACGACCTCCGCCACGACGTCACCGAAGTACCGGTTGTCCGAGGTGTTCGGCGCCTCGTGCGCGCATGCGTTGCCACAGCGGTAGAGGCAGGTGATCGAGGACCGGCCGCCGTGCGGGTTGGTGGTGAGCAACGGCAGGAGCCGGGGTTCGTCGGCTGAGGACACGCGTGGCCTCCACTGTCAGGGCTGGGAACGCGCTGACCGTAGATGGCCTATCCCATCGGAAGGCATAGTGCGGGTAAAGGGAGTCTTAACAACCGCTGGTACGGCGGACTAGAAGCCGATCTCCTCCCGGACCAGGACGACCGTGCCGCGGGTGGGGTCGTACTCGCGCTCCAGCACGAGCAGCCTGCCGATGAACGACTCGAAGCCCAGGTGGCGGAGCCGGTCGTGCTCCCTCGGGTAGGTGTAGGTGCGGACGCGGCGGAAGGCGGTGTCGAGGTCCGGCACGATCTTCTGCCCGCCGACGACCCAGAACGCCTTCTCGGCGCCGGCCGCGTACGGCCCGAACTGGCTGCCGGTGGCCGAGGCGACGACCATGATCCCGTCCTCGGTGATGGCGTGGACGCTGCCGATGACGACCTCCGGGGCGGCCCCCATGGTGATCTGCCTGCGGATGTCCTTCGGGTCGACGTCCGCGAGCCGGCCGCGCACGGAGATGAACTCCTCGCCGTCGTCGATGTCAGCGAGCAGGCCCGAGTGCCGCAGCGTCTCGCTGGCGCTGGTGAAGATCGCCTTGTCGCGCGGGAGCAGGTCGCGGACGAGCACGCGGGCGTCGGCGACAGTGTCGACGACATGGGCGGAGAGCCCGCGCTCGCGCAGGCCCTTCGCCGCGCGGCTGAGCGCCTCGTCGTCGGCCACGGCGGCGAACGTGTCGTCGACCGGGAGCGCTTCGATGGTCATGGTTCCCCTTCAGCAGTCAGTTCCTATTGGTAACTGACCCCATCGTGAGGAACTATGGTGGGATGCGAAAGATCGCACCTTTTTCTGCGTCACTGAGGTGGAGGTAACCGTGCAGGTGGAGGACGCGGAACACGCGCGACTGTGCTACACGCGACAGATCCTGGACCGCATCGGTGACAAGTGGTCGATCGCGGTCATCCATCAGCTCGGCGGCAAACCCGTCATGCGGTTCACCGAGCTGCAGCGGGGGATCCCCGGCATCAGCCAGCGCATGCTGACCTCGACCGTGCGGGCACTCGAGCGCGACGGCATGGTCGAGCGGACCGTGCACCCCGTCGTGCCGCCTCGGGTCGACTACCGGCTCACCAAGCTCGGCCAGACGCTGCTCGGCCACGTGTGCGGCCTGATGAGCTGGGCCATCGAGCACGCCGACGAGATCGGCGAGGCCCGCGCGGCGTACGACCACCGCGCGGACCAGCGGACCGGTTAGGTCAGCGCTCCAGCTCGCCCGCGATGAACCTCTCCACCGCGTCGTAGGCCTCGGTGTCCGAGTACTGCTCGGGCGGGGACTTCATGAAGTACGACGACGCCGAGGTGACCGGGCCGCCGATGCAGCGGTCCAGGGCGATCTTCGCGGCCCGGACGGCGTCGATGATCACGCCGGCCGAGTTGGGCGAGTCCCAGACCTCGAGCTTGTACTCAAGGCTCAGCGGCACGTCACCGAACGCCTTGCCCTCGAGCCGCACGTAGGCCCACTTGCGGTCGTCGAGCCAGGGCACGTGGTCCGACGGGCCGATGTGGACGTCCGCCTTGGCCATCTCGTGCGGGATCTGGGAGGTGACCGACTGGGTCTTGGAGATCTTCTTCGACTGGAGGCGCTTGCGCTCCAGCATGTTCATGAAGTCCATGTTGCCGCCGAAGTTGAGCTGGTAGGTCCGCAGCAGCTCGACCCCGCGGTCCTCGAACAGCTTGGCCAGCACCCGGTGGGTGATGGTGGCGCCGACCTGGGACTTGATGTCGTCGCCGATGATCGGCACGCCGGCGTCGGTGAACTTGGCCGCCCACTCCGGGTCGGACGCGATGAACACCGGCAGCGCGTTGACGAACGCGACGCCCGCGTCGATCGCGCACTGGGCGTAGAACCGGTCCGCCTCTTCCGAACCGACGGGCAGGTACGACACGAGCACGTCGGCCTGGACCTCACGCAGCGCGGCGACGACGTCCACCGGCTTCTCGTCGGACTCGGTGATGATGTCGCGGTAGAACTCGCCGAGACCGTCGAACGTGTGGCCGCGCTGCACCGTGACGCCCAGCGGCGGCACGTCGCAGATCTTGATCGTGTTGTTCTCGCTCGCGACGATCGCCTCGGACAGGTCGCGGCCGACCTTCTTGGCGTCGACGTCGAACGCGGCGACGAACTCGACGTCGCGCACGTGGTAGTCGCCGAACTGAACATGCATCAGGCCGGGGACACGGGTCGCCGGGTCCGCGTCGTGGTAGTAGTGCACACCCTGCACGAGCGAAGCCGCACAGTTGCCAACCCCGACGATCGCGACCCGGACACTGCGCTTCTCGCCCATGCCGGTACTCCCTTCTAGTGCCGCGGCCTCTCCCGTGCCGCGGCGATGTCGAGTGCAGATCCGCACTGACCTGCCGGCGTCTACTCGACGCCGTCCTGCCGTTCCTTCTGCTCCCTCTGTTCCTCCGCGATCAGCTCGTTGAGCCAGCGAACCTCCCGCTCACTGGCCTCCAGACCGAGCCGATGCAGCTCCCGGGTGTAGCGGTCGATCTGCTCACCCGCCCGCGCCATCGAGGCACGCAGTCCCTCTCGCCGTTCCTCCACCCGACGCCGGCGACCTTCGAGGATGCGCATCCTGATCTCGGCCGGCGTCCGGGAGAAGAACGCCATGTGAACGCCGAACCCCTCGTCGTCGTAGGCCTGGGGGCCGACGTCGGCGAGCATCTCGGCGAAGCGTTCCTTGCCCTCCGCGGAGAGCTTGTAGACGCGCTTGGCGCGCTTGCCCCACGTGCCGCGCGTGGCGGCCTCCTGCGGGTCCTCCTCGACGATCAACCCGGTCTTGAGCAGCCGGCGCAGTGTCGGGTACAGCGAGCCGTACGAGAACGCACGCAGCGTGCCGAGCATGTCGAAAAGTCGTTTGCGCAGCTCGTAGCCGTGCATGGGGGCCTCGTGCAACAGCCCGAGGATGGCGAACTCGAGCATTCGACCTCCCCAATCGATCGCACCGACCTACGGGCTCACTATATCGCGCCGATACATCTGCGGGGTGTCCGGAAAGCAGGCGTGGTCGTGATCACGCCGGGCCGGGTCGGCGAGGCGGCGGCGGGGCGTGATGATCAGTCGCAGGTCAGTGCCGTTGACAAAGTGCGCGCACATCACTTCTTCAACGCAGAGTGGCGACAGGTCAGCGTGCCGTACACCAAACAGCACGTGAACGTGATAACGGCGCCGCGTAGGCTGTCCCCCGTGCGTACACAGCGGCAGGTGGTCGACTACGCGTTGCAGCGCAAGGCGCTGCTCGCGGAGGTGCACTCTGGCCGCGTCGGCACCATGGACGTGTGTGACGCCAACCCGTACCTGCTGCGGGCCGCCAAGTTCCACGGCACGCCGAGCGAAGTGACCTGCCCCGTCTGCCGCAAGGAGCCGCTGACGAGGGTCGCCTGGGTATACGGTGACGAGCTCAAGCACGCGTCCGGCTCGGCGCGGGCGCCGGAGGAGCTGGCGCGGATGGCCGCCCTCTTCGCCGAGTTCACCGTCTACGTCGTCGAAGTTTGTCGCACCTGTGGATGGAACCACCTGGTGCAGTCATACGTCCTGGGGACGGGCGGACTTGACACCCGTAAGCCACGGAGGAGGACAGCGGCGGAGTGAAACCCACCGTTTTGCCTGCTCCGAGACTGATGACCACCACACGGCGGGCGCATGGGCGCCCGTTGCTCTGGGAGGCCTGTTCATCGTGAGTGACCATCGCAACCACCGGCATCGCGCGAATGAGCCTGCGTGGCCGACAGGTGAGGACCCGGCCCCGCGCGCGGCGAAGCCACCACAGAAGCCGCAGCAGCAGGAGGACCGCACCGGCTTCTGGAGCCCGCTCTGGGACGACGACGATGACGCCAAGTCGCCTGCCCGGCCCGCGAGCGGGCACGGCCGCCGCGAGCGCCCGAGCGGGCACGGCGGCTCCGGCAGCCATGCGCGCAACGACTCCGAAGGCCAGGCATCCGCCGGCTCGCACGCCCGCAAGGGCGGCGACCACGCCTGGCCGGAGGCCGAGCCCCCCGCCGCGGCACGACGCGTCGAGCCGCCCTCGCCGCCCCGCCCGTCACCGCCGCGCCGCGCCGCGAACGCCTCCCCCAACGGTGGCGCGCCCGTGTGGCCGAGTGGCGAGGAGGCCCCGAACGCCCGCCGTGCCGCCGGACCGCACACGCCGCCGCCCGGCCGGCCCGGCAAGCAGGGCCCGCCGCCCGGTCAGGCCACCCGGGTGGTCCGGCCGCGTCCCGCGGGACCGCCGCGTCCGGGCATGCCCCCCGGCCGGCCGGGGGTCGACCCCAACGGGCCGACCGAGGTCATGCCGCCGACGCACCGCAGCACGGGCCCGGAGCCCGGCCTGCTCACGCACCGCGAGCCGGACTACGACGAGGAGCTGTACGACGATCCCGACCTCGACTACGAGGACGAGGACCAGCCGCTCTCCGCCAGCGACCGCAAGCACCGGCGCAAGAAGATCTGGCGGCGGGTGCGGCGCGGGGGCTACGTGCTCACCGCGCTGATGATCATCGGGCCGCTCATCGGGTTCTTCATCGCCTACCAGACCGTCGAGGTGCCGACACCGGAGTCGGTGGCCGCCCAGCAGCAGCAGGTCGTGACGCTCAAGTACAACGACGGCGCCACGGACTTCTCGAAGATCGTGCCGTCGGACGGCCTCGCCAGGACCTTCGCGAAATACGACGAGATCCCCGACGTGGTCAAGCACGCCGTGTTCGCGGCGGAGGACTCCGAGTTCATGACGAACCCGGGCTTCGACATCAAGGGCGTGCTGAACGCGGGCTGGAACCAGGTCACCGGCGGCAGGGGTGGCGGGTCCACGATCACCCAGCAGTACATCAAGCAGGCCACCGGCGACGACGAGGCCAGCGGTCTCGGCGGCTACAGCCGGAAGGCGCTCGAGGTCGTCAAGGCCTACAAGATGAACAACACGTACTCGAAGGAGGACATCCTCGAGGCGTACCTCAACACGATCTACTTCGGGCGCAGCGCGAACGGCGTCGTCGCGGCCGCGAAGGCCTACTTCGGCAGGGACAAGCAGCTCAAGGACGTCACGCCGTCCGAGGCCGCGCTGCTCGCGGGCATGATCCAGAGCCCCGGCAAGTTCCGGGACGAGGCCTACATGCACCGGCGCTGGAACTACGTGATCGGCCAGATGGCCGAGAAGGGCTGGCTGTCGCCCACCGACCGTCAGGCCGCGGCGTACCCGGCGTTGATCCCGATCGAGGAGTCCCGACCGGTCGGCGTCGACAGCGGCCCGAACGCGCACATCCAGAAGGCCGTGCTCGAAGAGGTCGAGGACGAGACGAAGCTGACCCTCGCCCAGCTGCGGCAGCGCGGCTACACGGTCGTCACCACGATCGACAAGCGCGCGCAGGACCTGGCCGTGGAAGCCGTGAACTCCGTGATGGGGCCTCAGCCGCCCAACCTGCTGCCGGCCCTGGTGGCGGTCAAGCCGGACACCGGCGAGGTCGTGGCCTACTACGGCGGCAAGAACGGCAACGGGCTCGACTGGGCGGCCACCCAGCAGGAGCCGGGCTCGTCGTTCAAGCCGTTCGACCTGGTGGCGCTGCTGGAGACGGGCAAGGGCCTCGGCGAGGTGTACGACGGCAGCTCCCCCCGCCAGTTCGGCGGTCCCGACAGCCCGAAGATCCGCAACGCGGGCAACGACAACTCGTGCAAGCAGTGTCCGGTCTCGCTGGCGATGAAGAAGTCCATCAACACCGTGTTCTACGACATCGCGCTGAACTCGGTCGGCACCCAGGCCGTCGCCAACGCCGCGCACCAGGCCGGCATCGAGACGGACCTCCAGGGCACGAACGGCGGAGCGCCGGACGGCAACATCGCCATCGGTGGTGGCACGACCCGCGTGTCGACCATCGAGATGGCCTCGGCGTACGCCACGTTCGCCGCGAACGGCATCCACCGCAAGCCGCACCTGGTGAGCAAGATCCTGACGCCAGACGGTGGGATCTTCTGGGAGCAGCCCGCGTCGGTCGCGCAGGGCCAGCCCGCGTTCGACAAGGAAGACCTGAACCACAACCAGATGATCGCCCGCAACGTCACCGAGTCGCTGCGGCCCATCCCGAAGTACTCGAAGGTCGAGTGCGCGAACAACCGGGACTGCGCCGGCAAGACCGGTACCCACCAGCTGGGTGAGACCGCGGACAACGCCAAGGCCTGGATGGTGGGCTACACCCCGCAGATCTCGGTCGCGGTGTCGATGGCGGCCGAGGAGAACGGCAAGCAGGTGCCGCTCAAGACCAACACAGGCAGGATCGTCTACGGTGCGACGCTGCCGGGTCCCATCTGGCAGAAGTTCATGAACTCCTACCTGCAGGGCGCACGTAACCAGTCCTTCGGTCCGTACAAGCCGATCGGCAAGCCGGCCAGCGACAAGGTCGGCGGCGACGAGAAGAAGGACGGCGACAACAAGCACTCCGGCGACAACCCGCCGCCGAACACCAACACCCAGACGAACGACCCGCCGACGGACCACCAGAACAACCCGTCCACGGACCCGTCGTCGCCGGGCGGCGATCCCACGGGGACGAGCGAGCCGAACGGCCCGGGCAACAACTGTCCGCCGCTCTGTGGTCCCGGCGGCAACAACAACACCAACGACGGCGGTTGACCGGCCCGCCGGTGATTCGTGACAGAGGCCCCCGTGTGGGGCCTCTGTCCTTTTGTGGAGAGGTATGCGCCCGCAGGAAGATCGAGGCCCCAGTAGCATCGGCCGCGTGACCGAGCCCGCTGACGAGGTCGACGACATCGCAGACGACACCGCGGACCCCACCGGGGACGGTGCCGTCGCGCCGGCGAACACCCGCCCCGGCAACGTCAGCGACACCGCGACGCTCGGCCCGTCGGACCGCGTCGTCCCGACGTGGACCGAGCCGATCGCCCGCGCGGGCAGCACGCCGATCGGTGGCCCGCTCGGCGTGCACGCGGTGATCGGGCGGCACTGGTTCTGGACGCCGCTGCGGGTGGCGCTGCTGATCGCGCTCATCGGACTGGCCGTCGGCTGGTTCGGCAAGGCCGCTTGCGTACAGCAGTACTACAACGAGGACTCGAAGCAGCTGGAGCTGGACTGGCGGTCGAACCGGCCGTTCACCGCCATGTGCTACTCCGACATCATCCCGCTGTACTCGGCCGAGCAGCTGGACAAGGGTGGCTTCCCGTACCAGACGAGCTGGTACGACGACGAGGGCAAGCCGACGCAGCACCAGCGCTGGATGGAGTACCCGGTACTGACCGGCCTGTTCCAGTGGGTGAACGCGAAGCTGACCGACGGCTGGCTGAACATCGCGAACGCCGGCTGGCTACCGACCGGCCTGGCTGTGACGGTGTTCTTCGACATCTCGGCGTTCTGGCTGGCCCTGGCGTGGCTGGTGACGATCTGGGCCGTGACGAGAACGGCGCGGCGACGCCCGTGGGACGCGGCGCTCATCGCGGCGTCCCCACTGGTTCTGGTGCATGCCTTCACCAACTTCGACACCCTCGCGACCGCCTGCGCGGCGACCGCCATGCTGGCGTGGGCACGAAAACGCCCGGTCCTCGCCGGCGTGCTGCTGGGGCTGGGCGGCGCGGCGAAGCTGTATCCCCTGTTCCTGCTCGGGGCGCTGCTGGTGCTGTGCCTGCGGGCGGACCGGATGCGGGTGTTCTACCGAGCGGCGGGCGCCGCGGCGCTGACGTGGGCCGCGGTGAACCTGCCGATCGCCCTGCTGTACCCGCGCGGCTGGTGGGAGTTCTTCTACCGCAACAGCCTGCGCGGGGCCGACCCGGACTCGCTGTACAACGTGATCAGCCAGTACACCGGCTGGCAGGGGTTCGACGGTCCACTGGCGTTCGACCAGATGCCGACCTGGCTGAACGCGGTGACCGCACTGCTGTTCCTGGCGTGCTGTGCGGGGATCGCGTTCATGGCGATGCACGCCCCGATGCGGCCGCGGGTCGCGCAGCTGGGCTTCCTCGTCGTGGCCGCGTTCCTGGTGACGAACAAGGTGTGGAGCCCGCAGTACTCACTGTGGCTGGTGCCCCTGGCGATCCTGGCCGTACCACGGTGGCGGTTGCTGCTGGGGTGGATGACGCTGGACGCGCTGGTGTGGGCGCCACGCATGATGTTCTACCTCGGCGACGACAAGAAGGGCCTGCCGATCGACTGGTTCCTGTCGTTCGTCGTGCTGCGGGACCTGGCGGTGCTCGGCCTGTGTGTCCTGGTCGTCTACGAGATCTACCATCCGGCCCGCGACCTGGTCCGCATGGCCGGCGACGACGACCCGACGGGCGGCGTCCTGGACGGCGCCGAGGACAAGGTCGTGTTGAAACGCCGCGAGCCCGTCCCCGTAGCCTGACCCTAGGTGTGGACAACCTGTGGACAACCGCGAGTGGTTGTGGACAGGTCAATGTCGACTAGCGCGACCTGAGGAACAGGCGGCCGTTCGACTTGGTCAGCAGGTCGTCCATCAGATGGTCGGCACGCATGGGTTGCAGGCGGCGGCGCATGGCGTTGAAGAACTGTTCGCCCGGCCACCAGACCGCGGACAGGATCAGGGAGCCGAACGCGCCGATCAGCAGCACGCCGCGTTCCTGGTCGGCCACCGCGATCACCAGGCCTGCCAGCACGGGCAGCTCGATCGCCGGGAGGCGGTACGTGAACGTCCTCGACAGCCAGACGTGGACCTCGCCGGGGGAGGGGAACGCGCTCGGGGTCAGCACCGGGTCCACCACCAGCATCATCACCAGGAAGCCCGCCGCCGCCAGCAGCAGCGGGATCATGGTGCTCGCCGTCATGTCGTGCGGCGCGTCGCGGACGACCACCAGGCCCACCAGTGGGATCGCCACCGCGGACAGCACGAAGGCACTGGCCAGGATCCGCGCGTCAGTGCCATCCGTTGTTTCCATGCGCGCATCGAACGTGTCGGCCGTCACGCTGTCAAGCGTTCGCGGAACGTTTCCTTCGACGTGAGGAAGGCGAAGAACAGGCCGACGAGCAGTGCCGCCCTCCCCCAGACGCCCACCATGACCGCCTGGGCCGCCAGCCCGTTGTAGATGTCGCCGTGCTTGCCGTAGAAGATCTCGTAGTACCAGCGGAAGATCCCGATCCCCATGGCCAGGTCCGCGGCGAAGTACGCCACGATCCAGCCCCAGCGGATCCGCAGCAGCACGAACATCGGGATCAGCCAGAGCGTGTACTGCGGCGAGTGCACCTTGTGCAGCAGCAGGAACCCGCACAGCATGGCCGCTGACACCGGCACCCATGGGTACGTGCCCTCCTTCTGGTACCGCACCCAGCCGACCGTGCACGCCACCACGAACGAGATGAGCATCAGCAGTGGCGACAGCACGCCGATGAGCTCCTGCACCGGCACGTTCTCGGGGTTCGAGTCCGGCCGCAGCCCCCAGAACCAGATCGAGTTCGTCGTGATGTCGGCCTTGCGCAGCAGCTGGAACGTGAACGACGCGCGCCAGCCCTCGAACCCGGCGATCATGAACGGCACGTTCACCGCGATCGCGGTCCCCAGCGTGACGCCCGCGACCCGCAGCGCGCCGCGCCAGTCGAGGCCCTTGCGCCCCTCGACGAACTCGGCGCGGTCGCGGCCACCGGTCAGCACGTACAGCATCAGTGGCAGCGCGAAGATCGCCGGGTACACCTTGAACGCGAAGCCCAGCCCCAGCAGGACCCCGGCGACCGTCGCCCTGGTCGCCAGCGGTCTGCTCGCGCCGCGCGACCCCCAGCCGTGGTGCACCACGTAGATCGCGGCGGTCGCGCACAGGACCACGGGCAGTTCCCAGTTGTGGAACGCGTACAGCACCAGCGGCGGCCCGATCGCCCACAACAGGGCCCGCCAGCCGGACATGCGGCCGAGCAGCCACGCCGTCGCCAGCCCGAACGGCGCCAGCAGCAGTGCCGAGTACAGCAGGAAGTCCGCGTCCGTGTGCGCGAACAGCGCCGACGCCCAGATGAACACGCCGGTCAGCACCGGGTACTCGACCACGCCGCCGACCGGCTGGCCCTTGTTGGTCAGCTTGCCGTGCACGTACGGGAACACGTGCCGGTCGATGTCCCGGCCGATCCACAGGGTCTGGATGTCGGAGTAGCAGACGTCCCGGTACCGGCGCTCGTCGAAGTCCGGCTGGCTGCGGCCCCACTGGTCGAAGCGGGGACCCGTGCAGCGGTCCTTGTTGACGAACCCGAGGACGAGCGTGATCCCGCACAGCGCGATGAGCACGATCAGGCCGAACGAGGTGAGCCGCACACCGACGCTCGGCGGGCGGGGCGCTTCGTCCCCCGCCGCGCCCACCTCCTCGGGCACGTCCGCTCCTGACCTCGGTTGCGACTCGGGTGCCGCCGCGGCGCCGGCCGGCACGATGCTCACCGTCCCGTGGCCTCACGCAGGAACGCGATGTCGTCGGCCTGCCCGTCGGCCGGTGTCTCCACCACGACGGGCGCGCCGGCCTCCTTGACCACCGCGGCGAGCTGCTCGGCGTCGATCATGCCAGTCGCGATGTTCGCGTGCCGGTCCCGCGACGATCCGAACTCGTCCCGCGAGTTGTTCAGGTGCACGAGGTCGATGCGGCCGGTGATGGCCCTGACCCGCTCGACGATGCCGACCAGGTCCTCGCCTGCCGAGAACGCGTGGCAGGTGTCCAGGCAGAACCCGGCGCCGAACTCGCCGACCTCGTCCCAGAGTCGCGCCAGCATGTCGAACCGGCGGGCCATGGCGTTCTCGCCGCCCGCGGTGTTCTCGATCAGGACCGGCAGCGGGAAGCCACCTGCCTCGGCCTGGCGGGCGAAGAACTTGCGCCAGTTCACGAGCCCTTCCGCGGGGTCCTCGCCCTGCGTGACGTGGCCACCGTGCACGATGAGACCCTTCGCGCCGGACTTGGCGGCGGACTCCGCGTACTGGGTGACGGTCTTGCGGGAGGGGATGCGGATACGGTTGTTCGTCGAGGCGATGTTGACCGGGTACGGCGAGTGCACGAACACGTCGATGCCGGCCTCGCGCAACGCGTCGGCCTGCGGATGCGGCGGCTGTGCCTTCCAGCTCTGCGGGTCACCGAGGAAGAACTGCACGACGTCCGCGTTCCGCTCCCGTGCGGCGCCGAGAGGGTCGTCGCTGTGGATGTGGGCGCCGATGCTCATGGCCCGCGAGCGTAGTCGGCCGCGCCGAGGGGAGTATGGAGGTCCCGCCGGTTGGGCCGGACGGCGGAACGCGCGCCGCCCTGGCGACCAATCTGCCTGGTCATCGTCACCAAGTGCGGTTAACGTCGTTGAAAAGGTGTTACCCGCGAGTATCCAGGTGTGTGTCCGGGAGGGAAGATGCGCCGACGTGTGAACAAAGTCGTCTCCGCGGTCGCGCTCGTTTTCGCCACCTCGCTGGCAGTTCTTCTGGCTGGTAGCGGCACGGCCGTCGCGGCGGAGCCGATCGTCATCGGCAGCTGCGCCACCAGCGTCCAGGGCACCCCCGGCCAGCCCGTCTCCCTCGCGCCGTCGGCCGTGCTCGGCATCGTCACCGACGCCGTGCGGGCGGTGCCCATCCTCGGACCGCCCCTCGCGGGAGCCGCCAACCAGGCGTTCGCCGCGCTGCCGCCCATCCCGATCGGCGCGCTGCCCAACGGCACCGGATACATCACCGGCGCCACCATCGCGAACGCGGTGACCGCGGAACTGCGGAAGATCCCCCTGCTCGGCGGCATCATCACCGCGGTCGCCACCGGCGTGCAGCAGCAGCTCACCGCGCTCTGCGGGGTGACCGTGACCGGCGTGAACGGCGCCGCGGCACCCGTCCAGGACGGCGCGAAGGCCGTGGCGGACGCCTCGGAGGCCGGCGTGGGCCAGGTCGTCCCGGGCGCACCGGGCAGCGGCAAGCCCGGCACCGGCGTCAGCCCCGGCTCGAACCCCGGCACCACCCCCGGTGGTGGCTCGCCCTCGCCCAACCAGCCGGTCACCGGCGGCACGAACGGCCTCGGCCTCCAGCTCTACCAGCAGGGCCTGTGGGACTTCGGCCGCTCGCCGATGGCCGACTACTCGAACATCCCGTTCGCCCGCGCCGGCATGTGGGCGCCCTCGCCGGGCGTCCGGTACGGCGGCGGCGTCCCCGGGTACTCCCCGGAGTTCGGCATCGTCGGCGACACCACCGACGACGGCGTGTCGGTGGCCGGCCGCGCGGAGGCGCTGAAACCGCCGATGAACCAGCGGGTCGAGTTCCCGGTGCTCCTGGCCGTGCTGGCGCTGTCCGGCGTGACGGCCGCGCTCGTCCGTACCTGGGTGCTGCGCAGGGCCCCTCAGGTCGCCCTGTAGCCTGTTCGTCGTAAGACCCCTCCTGCCACGGAGAGTCCGTGGCCGCCGAGTCCACAGGAGGTGAGTGGTCTTCATGCGTCATTACGAGGTTATGGTCATCCTCGATCCCACTCTCGACGAGCGCACGGTTCAGCCCACGCTGGACAACTTCCTCAACGTCATCCGCACCTCGGGCGGGAACGTCGAGAAGGTTGAGGTCTGGGGCAAGCGTCGCCTCTCGTTCGAGATCAAGAAGCACACCGAGGGCATCTACGCCGTGCTCGATGTGAACTCCGAGCCAGATGCGGTCAAGGAGCTCGACCGTCAGCTGGGGCTCCAGGAGTCGGTGCTGCGGACCAAGGTTCTGCGGCGCGACCCCGCGGGGGCCTGACACCGGGAGGTACAACATGGCCGGCGACACGGTTATCACCGTTATCGGCAACCTGACCGCCGACCCGGAGCTGCGGTTCACGCAGTCCGGTGCCGCGGTCGCCAACTTCACCATCGCGTCGACGCCGCGCACCCTCGACCGGGCATCCGGTGAGTGGAAGGACGGCGAGGCCCTCTTCCTGCGGTGCAACATCTGGCGGCAGGCCGCCGAGAACGTGGCGGAGTCCCTGACCAGGGGCGCGCGCGTGATCGTCAGCGGCCGGCTCAAGCAGCGGTCCTTCGAGACCCGTGAGGGTGAGAAGCGGACCGTCGTCGAGCTCGAGGTCGACGAGATCGGCCCGTCGCTGCGCTACGCCACCGCGAAGATCAACAAGGTGGCCCGCGGGAGCGGCGGTGGTGGCGGCTACGGCGGTGGTGGCAACGGCGGTGGCGCCCCGGCCGACGACCCGTGGGGCTCGGCCCCGCCGGCGGGCTCTGGCGGCGGGTTCTCGGACGAACCGCCCTTCTGATTCACAGCTTCGGGATTTGACTGAGGAGTAAAGACCAGTGGCAAAGCCACCCATTCGCAAGCCCAAGAAGAAGGTTTGCGTGTTCTGCAAGGCCGAGAAGAAGGCCAAGTCGAAGTCGGACCTTCAGGACATCGACTACAAGGACACCACGCTGCTGCGGAAGTACATCTCCGACCGCGGCAAGATCCGTGCCCGCCGGGTCACCGGCAACTGCAGCCAGCACCAGCGTGACGTCGCCATCGCGGTGAAGAACGCGCGGGAGATGGCGCTGCTGCCGTACACCTCGACCGCGCGCTGAGCAAGGAGTCCGCTGTCATGAAACTCATCCTCACCGCTGATGTGGACGGCCTCGGTGGGCCGGGCGACATCGTCGAGGTCAAGGACGGCTACGGGCGCAACTACCTGCTGCCCCGCCAGCTGGCAATCGTCGCATCCAAGGGCGCCGAGAAGCAGGTGCAGACCATCCGTCGCGCGCAACGGGCCCGGGCCATCCGCGGCCTGGACCACGCGACGGAGGTCAAGGAGGCGATCGAGAAGATCTCCCCGGTGAAGCTGAAGGCCAAGGCCGCCGCGGGGTCCGGCAAGCTGTTCGGCTCGGTCACCACGGCCGACGTCGTCTCGGCGGTCAGGGCCGCCGGCGGGCCGGCGCTGGACAGGCGTTCGGTCGAGCTGTCGGGTCACATCAAGACCGTCGGCAAGCACTCGGTCAACGTCCGGCTGCACCCGGATGTCACCGTCTCCTTCAAGCTCGAGGTCACGGCCAACTAGTTTTGGGTGACACAGAGTAGTTGATCTGCTGGTCAGCCCCGCGCCGGGTAACCGTCCCGGCCGGGGCTGACGGGTCTGTTTCCGGTCATCGTCGGCGGACGCCCCGCGACACGCCGAGGACGCGTTTCACAGCGACACGCCGACCGAGTTTTTCCACACCTCGCCTACCGCCCCTGAGCTGGGGTTTCGTTGGCGATCGCACAACCTGTCCCCAAGTTGTCCACAGGTGCCACGGCAGGCTGTGACTCGTTGGCGTGAGCTGTCCACAGGTCTGTCCACCGGTGTGTTTGCGGACTGGTTCGGCGCACTCTAAGTTCCGCTTGTCCGCTCGCTCTGCGTGTACGGCCGGCCGGGCGTCTTGCCGCGGCCGTCGCTGGTGCTTATCGTTGGTGTTCGAACTTATGTTCGAGATCTGAGGGGGCTATTCGGTGGCTCTGACCGATGACCGGGCAGCCGCGACGGGTCCGCCCGAGAGCGGCAACGGTTTCGACAGGCAGCCGCCGCAGGACCTGACGGCGGAGCAGAGCGTTCTCGGCGGGATGATGTTGTCGAAGGACGCGATCGCCGACGTGGTCGAGGTGCTGCGTCCCGGCGACTTCTACCGCCCGGCGCACCAGCTGGTGTACGACTGCGTCCTCGACCTGTACAGCCGCGGCGAGCCGGCCGACGCGGTGACCGTGGCGGCGGAGCTCGAACGGCGCGGCGAGCTGCGCCGGGTCGGCGGCGCCCCGTACCTGCACACCCTGATCGCGACGGTGCCGACCGCCGCCAACGCCAGCTACTACGCGGAGATCGTCGCCGAGAAGGCGACACTGCGCAGGCTGGTCGAGGCCGGTACCCGGATCGTGCAGCTGGGGTACTCGGGCGCCGAGGGCGCGGACATCAACGAGGTGGTCGACCGAGCGCAGTCGTCGATCTACGAGGTCACCGAGCGCCGGATGACCGAGGACTACGTGGCACTGGAGGAGCTCCTCCAGCCGACCATGGACGAGATCGACGCGATCGCGTCCCGCGGCGGCACCTCGCTGGGCGTCCCGACCGGCTTCGCCGACCTGGAGGCCGTCACCAACGGCCTGCACCCCGGCCAGATGATCATCGTCGCGGCCCGCCCGGGTATCGGCAAGTCGACCCTCGGGTTGGACTTCGCCAGGTCCTGTTCGATCGCGCACCGGATGACCAGCGTCATCTTCTCGCTGGAGATGAGCCGCACCGAGATCGTGATGCGCATGCTGTCGGCCGAGGCGAGGATCCGGCTGCAGGACATGCGTGGCGGCCGCATGACCGACGACGACTGGACCCGGCTCGCCCGCCGGATGAGCGAGGTCAGCGAGGCGCCGCTGTTCGTGGACGACTCGCCGAACATGACCATGATGGAGATCCGGGCGAAGGCCAGACGCCTCAAGCAGAGGCACGACCTGAGGCTCGTGGTCGTCGACTACATGCAGCTGATGACGTCCGGCAAGCGGGTGGAGTCCCGCCAGCAGGAGGTCTCGGAGTTCTCCCGGCAGCTCAAGCTGCTGGCAAAGGAGCTCGAGGTGCCCGTGGTCGCGATCAGCCAGCTGAACCGCGGTCCGGAACAACGCACCGACAAGCGCCCCATGCTGTCCGACCTCCGTGAGTCCGGCTCCCTGGAACAGGATGCCGACATGGTCATCCTGATCAACCGCCCGGACGCCTTCGAACGCGACGACCCCCGTGCCGGGGAGGCCGACCTGATCCTGGCCAAACACCGCGCCGGCCCGACGGCGACCATCACCGTCGCGCACCAGCTGCACTACAGCCGCTTCACCGACCTGGCTCAGGCCTAGGACCGGCCTCCGGGGAAGCCGCACCAAACCGCAACTCGGGGTGTGCGAACGCGGGACTCGCTATGTCTGAACGCGGGACTCGCGCTGAGTGGGTCGGCGGTCGGCGTTTGCGGCGGCACTTGCCTGACCTACCGTTGTGGTCATGGCCGATCGGCGTGCCTCGCTTGGGCGCGTGCAGGTGTACCTCGGGCGCTGCCGCGCCGACGAGGTCGTCGCCAACCGTGAGCGGTTCGGGGGCGTCACTCTCCAGGGCCTGCACGGGTTGGCGGTCGCCACGCGGTTGGCACGGGTCGGCGAGCTGCGCGGGGTCGACCTGGACCCGGCCGCCTATCTCGCCCGTGGGAAGGCGAAGCCGCCGGTGGTCGAGGGGCAGCTGGGATTCGACCTCGACCTGCCCGTCTTCGACTGGGTAACCGCGCAGGCCGAGCTCGGGCTGCCGGTGGTGCGGACGCCCGGGCAGCGGTTGCGGGTGGGACAGCTCGACGAGCTGAAGGCCGAGCTGGCGCGTGACTATCCCGTGCCGGTGTCCGTCACCCTGGTGCTCGACGGCGGATGGCTCGGGTCCAGGCACAGCGGCGTGCTCGCCGAGCAGCTGCGCGCGGCCAACCGGGACGTGTCCCTCGTGCTCGGCGCGCCGTTCGACCCCGTCGACTCCTCGTACAAGGTGCAGGGGCTGCAACGGTTGCTGCGGTGGAGCGCGCGGACCGGCCGGAAGCTCGAGCTGCTGCGCACCGGACCCATCGGGATTCCGGCCATCGCCGCCGGGGCGAAGGTCGCCGCCATCGGACTGTCCACCTCGACACGGCACCTCGGGGGGCCGGTCGCCCGGCGAGCGGACGGGGTGCGGCCAAAGCGAAGCCCGCAGGTCTTCGTGCCGCGGCTGCTGCACTGGCAACGCGGCGTCGACCTCAAGGGCACCGAGGTGACCCACTGCGGATGTCCAGCCTGCGCCAAGGCGGGCAAAGGACTGTCCCGGTTCGATGTCTCCTTCGACTCGGCCGTGCCCACCGCGGTCCGCAACGCCGCGCAGGAACACGACTCGCTCGCGCTCGCGGACCTGGTCCAGTCGGTCATGGGCGCCAGCGACCCCAGGGACAAGCTCGCCCGGCTGCGGGCGGAGGCCCAGGAGCTCGCCGGCGATCTGGGCATGCCGGTGCCGAGGTGGCTCGGCAGCTGGGACTAGCGCACAGGGGAAGGGCCCGGGAGGAGGGGGTGCTCTCCCGGGCCCTTCCTGGTTACCCGATCAGCCGATCGAGTGGGCGGTGAAGAGGTTCGCCAGCGCGGCGCGGGTCGAGTCGAGCGAAGACCCCGCAGACCGCGAGCCGGCCCCCATCGAGGTCACGGTCGGCACGTCGGCGCCGACCGGTGCGGCCGGGAGGACCGGCAGGATCGTCGTGACGTCCGGCATGCTCGGGAAGGCCAGCGTCGGGTCGACCAGGCCACCGAACATCGGCGCGGACTGCAGCGGCGTCTCCGGGTAGGCGCGGCCGCCACCGAAGCCGGACGGCTGACCGGCCGGCAGCGGGGACAGCAGCGAGCCGAGGTCCGGCATCGCCGGCACCGCGGGCTGGCCACCGAAGACGTTGTCCAGCGAGCCGATGCCACCCAGCACGCCGCTGCCGTCCACCGGCGTGACCGAGGCGCTGCGGCCCGCGGCCGGGACCGGCAGGACCTGCGGCACGGCCGCCGGGGTGGCCAGGCCGCCCTGCGACACCAGGCCCGCCAGGCCGGGAAGCCCGGTCAGCACACCGGAGAACACGCCCTGAGTCGGGTCGTCCGCCATGCTGCGCGCGCCACGCCGCAACGACGGCACGTCCGTCGGTGCGATGCCGCCCTGGATCGGCGCGTTGAGCTGGGACTCACCCTCGCCCACCTGCAGGTTGCTCGTGTTGGCCGACTCGGTGATGGCCCTCGCGAGCACCTCGACGGGCACGTCGTACACCGGGGCGTTGGCGCCCACCGGCAGCGTCGCGTCCAGGCCGGACAGTGAGGCGGGGCCCTGGCCGCTCGTGGTGGAGGTGCCGCCGACCACGCCAGTGGTGTCGCCGTAGCCGGCGGCCGCCGACTGGCTGCCCACTGCGGCCACCGCGTCGCCGAACGGCTGCGCGACCGCACCCGCCGGGACGTCCACCAGGTTGCCCGAGATGAAGCCCGAGTCACCGTTGGTGTCGATGTCGCCGCCGGACTGCGCGTCCGTCTTGTTGGTCGCCAGGGAGGAGTTGAGACCGCCGACCCCCGACGCCGCTGCCGCGAAACTCTGCACGAGCGGCATGGCCTGCGGGCTCACCGCGTTTCCACTGACCGTCCCACACTGGCCGCTGGTCGAGGTGTCGCCACCGGCCACCGTGTTGGTGGCCGACCCGACGAGTGCGTTGTTCCTGCCCAGTGCCGCGACCGACTCGCCGTACACCTGGCCGGCACCGCCGGCAGGGGCGGACAGCACGTTGCCGCCGGCGAGTGCGTTCGACCCGTCGCTGGTCGCGTCGCCGCCCGCCGAGGAGTCGATCGTGTTGATCACGGTCTGGGTGCCCGTGGCCGCGCCGCTGACACCGTTTCCGAAACCCTGCAGCGGTGCGGAGACCGGGGTCTGGGCGATGTTGCCGGAGCCGACGCCCGCGGTGCCGGTGGCCTTGCTCGGCCCACCCGCGGTGACCTCGTTGGCGGCCAGGGCGGTGGTCCGGTAGCAGGCCAGCACGCCCGCGCCGTTGCCGAAGGCCTGCGCCGCCGACGCGACCGGGGCGTTCACCAGGTTGGACGACGCCAGGCCGTTGTCGTCGACGGCGCTGCTGCCGCCGCCGCCAATCACGTCCTTGTCCTCGCTGACCGTGGACTCCGCGCCACCGACGCCCGCGACGGCGTTGCCGAAGACCTCACCGGGCATCGTCACCGGGACGGTGCCCATGTTGCCGCCGCCGACGGCGTTGTCACCGGTGCTGCCGGTGTAGCCGCCCGCGGTTGTGGTGGTGGTGTTCTTCGCGGTCGTGGTGGCCTGGCCGACCGCCGCGATCGGGTTGGCGAACACGTCGACCGGGCCGGCCGGCGCGGTGTTGGCGGCGGTGCCGGACAGCACGCTGTCGTGGCCGCGGGTGTAGGAGTCCCCGCCCGCCGTCGAGTAGTTGGTGTTGATGGCGTTCGTGGTGGCCCTGCCCAACGCGATCGGGGCGTTGCCGTAGCCGGAGACCGGCAGTGCGACCGGAGCCGTGCCGATGGCGCCGGAGGCGATCGAGCCGGCACCCGTGCTGCGGCTGACGCCACCCGCGGTCGACCGTGTCGACGTCTCGCAGAACGCGTCCGCGGCACCGATGGCGCCACCGGCGTTGCCGCACAGCAACACGGGCCCGGAGGCCGCGGGCTGCACGATGTTGCCGGCGGCCACGGCCGGGGAGCCGTCGGTCTCGACGTAGGTGGGCACGCCGTACATGCCGGGGCGGGTCGCGCCGGACTGCGCGTTGGCCGTGGTGATCGCCTGGGCGACGGACCTGCCGCCGGCCATGATCGCGTTGCCGTTCGCCTTGACGGGCACCGCAACAGGCACCGGTACGGCGTTGCCGCCACCCACGCTGTCCGCACCGGAGGTGAGGATCCAGCCGCCCGCCTCGCCGGAGGTGTCCGCCGTTGAGCTCGCGGTGGCGAGGCCGAGGGCGGAGATCGCGTTGCCGCTGCCCTGGACGGGCGTCGCGAACTGCGGCGCGATCACGTTGCCGCCGAGGAGGCTGTGCTCACCGCTGGCGATGATGTCGCCCGTCGCCCACGCCTCCTGCGAGCTGTCGCCCGCCGCGCATGCCGTGCCGAGAACCGCGACGGCGTTGTTGGTGAACTGGACGGGCAGGGCCCAGTCCAGGTCGACCACGTTGCCGGAGATGACGCCACCGTCGCCGTTGGTCGCCACGTCGTGGTCGGTGCCGTAACTCTGCGACGAGTCGTTGCTCGTCGCGGCGGCGCCGAGGATCGCGATCGCGTTGCCGGACAGGTCGACCGGCACGACCAGGTCGGCGTTGATCGAGTTGCCGGACAGGTGCTGGCCGCGGGCGTCGAGCGCGGGCACGTTGACCTTGTCCGCGACGGACGGCAGGTGCGAGAGCCGGTCCCCGCCCGGGATACGGCTCAGCTTGTCGGTGACCGGCTTGGTCCGGTCCACGAGCGGGGTGGCCTGGTCACGGGCGCCGCCGGTGACCGAGGCGGCCCCGGACCGGACCTTGTCGACGGCCGGCGCGGCCAGGTTGGCCACGACCTGCTGCGCGTTGTTGACCACCGGGTCCGCGGCCGGGGCGAGCCGGCCCGTCGGCACCGCGCGTGTCACGTCGGAGGCGCGGATCGTGACGTCCCGGTGGACGTTCGGCACGATCTGGGTGCCGAGCGGCGTGCCGATGGCGTTGTTCTGGAGGTGGACGGGGGCGGTGACCGACCCGTCAAGCGGCGTGGCCGGCCTGTCGGGGTTCACGTCCTCGTCGGCAGAAGCGATGCCGGTACCCAGCATCAGCAAACCACCGGTGACTAGCGCGGTCTGGAGTCCACGCTTCGCCCAGGTTTGCATCGTCGGATGCTCCTTTCGGTTGTCCCTTTGGGGGTTGGCGGGTGGCCGGACGCGGGAGGGGGCGCGTCGGGGTGCTTCGGCCACCCGGGTCTGTGTGGTGGCGCGGGAAAGAAGGCCCGCGGGGTGGGAGCGGCGCTCGCGGGAGCGAACGTCCGCCGAAGGCGCGACACCGAGTGGTTCGAGAGGAAGACACGGTGCTGGATCCGCTCGGCCGCGACTGGCCGTGGCGGACGCGCCGGTCAGTGATCAGTCCGGAGCGACGCCGGGTTGAGCGCTCGCGCGACCGGAGGCGGCCGCGTCGGTCCCGTCGGCGATGCCGCCCATGACGAGCTCGCCGGCGGCACGGTCCTGCCACGGCAGTGCCGTGAACAGGTGTGAGTCACCGTCGTTGCCGACGGAACCGTGGTTGCCCGTGGTGGGGATGCCCGTCGGCGTGAACGGCAGCGGGGCCGGCCAGTTCGGCAGGCCGGGGTTGGCCGGCCGCGCCGGCGTGGGGGAACCCCGCCGGCTCATGCCGTCCGCGAACGCACGGTCCTTGGCGGTGTTCGGCGTGAGCGCGTCGACCGCGAAGCCCGGCGTGCCGGTGGTCGCCACCGGCGCGGGCGCCGGTGCGGGTGCCGGCGTGCCGGGCAGGTCCGACCGGTCGAAGCCGTCGACCGGGTACACGTGCTGCTCGTCGTGCAGGCACAGGTCCTCGCACCGCGGCAGCTCCGGGAGGTCGGCACGCGGCTGGAACTGCTCGGCCGCGTCCGTCACCTTCTGACCCAGATCGCCCAGCGGGTCGGTCGGCCGGGGCGGTGAAGTCCGCAGCTGCTGTGCCGCGACGTCGATCGTCTGCTCGACCGCCGGGTGCTCGACCGGCACCACAATCTGCTGGACCAACGCGGGCGCGTCGACCGGGACCTCGGTCTGGGCCGACGCGGACGTGCTGGACAGCAACCAGGCAAGGGCGGTACCGGCGGCAGCGCCGCCGAGCACCGTCAACGCACGAAAGATCATGCGCCGTGCCAATCTCGCCTGTGTCACAGAACCTCACCGCGTAGGGGCCGGGGCAGAGCCGGGAACGAACACTGGGCGATCGACTGATCACATTCGGTCCCGTCCGGCCTTGCAGCGAGACACTTTCATCCCTGACCCCCGCCTCGCACGCCACAAGACGACAGTCCGCCCAATCGAGTGACGCGAGAAGGACATATCGGCTCCCATATGTCCGAGTCGATCGATACCGTCTCCTTGTGACCTCAGAGAACCCCCCGCCGAGGGCGAACCGACGCCGCAGGACCCCGCCGGCCGACGTGACCGAACTGGTGCCGACCGGACTGCGTGTGAGCGCCGCCCTGGCCTGGCGGTTCCTGGTGATCATCGCCGCGCTCTACGTGCTGATCTGGCTGGCCGGCTACTTCTCGCACCTGATGGTGCCGATCGCGATCGCCCTGCTGCTCGCCGCGCTGATGGCGCCCGGCGTCGAGCGGCTGGTCAAGTGGGGCGTGCCGCGCGGGCTGTCGGCGATGCTGGTGATGGTGGCCGGCATCGCGGTGGTCGGCGGCCTGCTCACGTTCGTGATCATCCAGTTCATCGACGGCCTTCCCCAGCTGCAGCAGCAGGTGTCGGACTCGCTCACCCAGATCAAGGCCTGGCTCAAGGATGGTCCACTGCACATCCGCCAGGAGCAGATCACGAACTTCCTCAACAACATCATCGACACGATCCAGAAGAACCAGTCCGCGATCACCCAGGGCGCGATCACCACCGCGGCCACCATCGGCGAGATCCTGACCGGACTGCTGCTCACCGTGTTCGTGCTGATCTTCTTCCTGTACGACGGCGCGGGCATCTGGCGGTTCCTGACCCGCGGCGTGCCGGCGCGGGTGCGCGATCGGGTGGACGTCGCCGGGCGGCGCGGGTTCGGGGCGCTGGTCAGCTACGTGCGGGCGACCGCGGCGGTGGCGCTGGTCGACGCCGTCGGCATCGGCATCGGGCTGGCGGTCGTGGGTGTGCCGCTGGTGATCCCGCTCGCCGCGCTGGTGTTCCTCTCCGCGTTCGTGCCGATCATCGGCGCGGTGCTGGCCGGCACGGTCGCGGTGTTGATCACGCTGGTGGCCAACGGGTTCATCCAGGCACTGATCGTGCTCGCGATCGTGATCGCCGTGATGCAACTGGAGGGCCACGTGCTCCAGCCGTGGCTGCTGGGTCGCGCGGTGCGGCTGCACCCGCTGGCCGTCGTCTTCGCCATCGCCGCGGGGTTGATCGCGGCGGGCATCGCGGGCGCGTTGCTGTCCGTGCCGCTGCTGGCGGTGCTGAACGCGGGCGTCAAGTCGCTGGTGCACGGCGACGAGCCCGAGCCGGAGGACATCGACGTACTGCACCAGGACGCGACCGACCTCCCCGACGGCGAGAAGGAAACGAAGGCGCGCTGGGAACAACCGTGAGCGGAGCTTGCGGAGCGCCCCGTGAGCCGACGGCGTGAGCGGCGTGAGTGGTGGGGCCGTCGTTCGGCAGGGGCAGGACCCGACGCTCCCGTTCTGGCGGGCGGCGGTGATCCTGCGCATCCTGACCCTGCTGTTCGCGCTCGGCGTCGTCTACTACCACCGGACGTTCTACGAGCGGCCGTGGCTGGCGTTCGTCATGGGCGGCGTGATGATCGTGTGGACCGTGGTCGTGTCCATCCGGTACTGGCGGCCGGTCGGCGGGAACCTGCTCGCGTTCACGGTCGTCGACCTCGTGGTCTGCTGCGCGGTGATGACGTCCTCGCGCTGGGTCCTCACGTTCACCCAGCTCAAGGTCCAGGCGACACCGCTCGTCCCCACCATCTGGGTCACCGGTGCGGTGGCGGTCGGCGCGCTCCACGCGGGCGCGGTGGCCGGCGCCGCCTTCGGCGCGGTGGTGGCCGCCTTCAACTACGGGGTGCGCGGCTACTTCGACGTCGACCTGACCCGCGACATGATCCTGCTGGTCGGCATCGGGTTCGCGCTGGGCCTGGCCGCGTCCTCGCTGCGGCAGGCGCGGCGGTCCCAGGAACGGCTGGCCGAGGCGCTGCGGGTCGAGGCGGCGACGGCCGAGCGGGAACGGCTGGCCAGGTCCATCCACGACGGCGTGCTGCAGGTGCTCGCCCGCGTCCGCAGGCGGGGCGCGGAGCTGGGCGGCGAGGCGGCGGAGCTGGCGAAGCTGGCCGGTCAGCAGGAGGTCGCCCTGCGGGCGCTGGTGTCGAGCGCGCCGGCGGCCAGCGAGGAAGGCATGGCGGACCTCGGCGCGCGGCTGAAGGTCCTGGAGACCGACCGGGTGTCCGTGTCCGCGCCGGCCACCGCGGTGCTGGTGCCGGCCGAGACGGCGACGGAGCTAACGGCGGCGGTGCGCGAGGCGCTCATCAACGTGGAAAGGCACGCGGGAGCGGAGGCACGGGCGTGGGTGTTGCTCGAGGACCTCGGTTCGGAGATCGTGGTGAGCGTCCGTGACGACGGTGTCGGCATCGCACCGGAGCGGGTCGCCGAGGCTGAGCGGGAAGGGCGGATGGGGATCGCCAAGTCCCTGCGTGGCCGGGTCGCCGCACTCGGCGGCACCGTCAACCTGGAGACCGCACCGGGGGAGGGTGTCGAGTGGGAGCTTCGGGTGACCCGATGATTTCCGTGATGGTCGTGGACGACCACCCCATCTGGCGGGACGGGGTGGCACGAGACCTGTCCGAACGTGGCTTCGAGGTCAGGGCCACGGCCGGGGACGCGGGCGCGGCCGTGCGGATCGCGCGGACGGTGCGGCCTGACGTGGTGCTGATGGATCTCAACCTGGGCGCGGAGTCCGGGGTGAGCGCGACCGGGCAGATCACCGGCGAGCTGCCGGAGACCCGGGTGCTGGTGCTGTCCGCGTCCGGCGAGCACGCGGACGTGCTGGAGGCGGTCAAGGCGGGCGCGTCCGGCTACCTGCTGAAGTCCTCGTCGGTCGAGGACCTGGTGGACGCGGTGACCAGGACGGCCGCGGGCGACGCGGTGTTCACGGCCGGCCTCGCGGGTCTCGTGCTCGGCGAGTACCGGCGGATGGCGGCCGATCCCGAGCCGAGGGACGCACCGCGGCTCACCGACCGGGAGACCGACGTGCTCCGGCTGGTGGCGAAGGGCATGACCGCGCGGCAGATCGCCACGAGGCTGGTGCTCTCGCACCGGACCGTGGAGAACCACGTGCAGTCCACGCTGCGGAAACTCCAGCTGCACAACCGGGTCGAGCTGGCCCGCTACGCCATCGAGCACGGCCTCGACGCGGAACCCGATGGCGCCCCGCAATAGTCTGGACCCATGCATGACCCGCGGGTACTCCTCGATCCGGCCACGGACGCGGTGCGCAGGCTGGCGCGCCGCGGCTTCGCTCTCGACCTGCCCGCGCTGGAGAAGCTGTTCTCCCGGCGCACCGCGGTGATCGGGCAGACCGACGAGTCCCGCGCGGAGTCCAACCGGCTGGCCAGGGAGGTCGGCGCGGCCGCCAAGCGCGGCGAGGACGTGACCGAGGCGCGCGAGCGGGCCAAGGCGGTCAAGGTCCGCGTGCAGGAGCTGGAGGAGGAGCAGCGGACGCTGGCGGCCGAGCTGGAGGAGCTCCTGCTCGACGTCCCGAACCTGCCCAGCGACGACCTGCCCGACGGCAACACCGACGAGGACGCGGAGCTTGTCCGCACCTGGGGCGAGCCACCCACGTTCGACTTCGAGCCGGCCGACCACGTGACGATCGGCGAGAAGCTCGGCATCTTCGACTTCGCCAGGGCCACCAAGCTGTCGGGCCCGCGGTTCGCGGTCACGCGGGGTGCGGGCGCCCGGCTGGAGCGGGCCATCGCCGCGTTCCTCATCGACCTGCACACCGAGCGGCACGGCTACACCGAGTTCAACGTGCCGGTGATCGTCAACCGGCCGACCATGACCGGCACCGGCCAGCTGCCGAAGTTCGAGGCCGACCTGTTCAAGACCGGCGTGGCGGACCGGGAGCTGTACCTGATCCCGACCGCCGAGGTGCCACTGACCAACCTGCACGCCGGCGAGACGCTCGCCGCGGAGGACCTGCCGTTCGCCTACACCGCGAACACGCCGTGCTTCCGGTCGGAGGCCGGCTCGTACGGCAAGGACACCCGGGGGCTGATCCGGGTGCACCAGTTCCAGAAGATCGAGCTGGTGCGGTTCTGCACACCCGACCGGGCCGCCGCGGAGTTCGACCTGCTGCTGTCGCACGCCGAGACCGCGCTGCGGGAGCTGGGGCTGGCCTACCGGGTGGTGAAGCTGGCCGCCGGCGACATCGGGTTCTCCGCCGAGCGCACCTACGACCTCGAAGCGTGGCTGCCGGGTCAGCAGCGGTACCGGGAGATCTCCAGCGTGTCGGACTTCGGCGTGTTCCAGGCCCGGCGGGCCGGCATCCGGACCAAGGCCAAGGACGGCACGCGCGGTCTCGCGAACACACTGAACGGCTCGGGCCTTCCCATCGGGCGCACACTGGTGGCGGTGCTGGAGCAGAACCAGCAGGCGGACGGGTCGGTCCTGATCCCGCCCGCCCTGGTGCCGTACACCCGATTCAAGCGCGTCAACCCGGACGGTTCTGTGGGGGAGTGAGCGTCATGGCCGAGCAACCGGCACCCGTCGACCCGCGAGAGCTGCGTGTCTCCGACGCGGAGCGGACGCATGTGGTCAACCTGTTGCAGAAGGCCATCGGCCAGGGACTGCTGTCACTGGACGAGTTCACCGAGCGGACCGACCAGGCACTGGCGGCGAAGACGCGCGGCGAGCTGAACACGGTGCTGGTGGACCTGCCCGGGCTGACGCACACCGACCCGACGTCACCGGTGAGAACCCCGCCGGTGGAGCTGCGCGCGAACATGTCCACCATCAAGCGCGGCGGCGCCTGGGAGGTGCCGCGCGAGCTGATCATCCGCAATCGGCTCGGCTCGACCAAGCTGGACTTCTCCGAGGCACGGATCGAGCACGCGGAGGTGCGGATCAAGCTGGACGTGAGTGGCGGGACGGTGAAGCTCCAACTGCCCGAACGAGCGATGGTCGACACTAACGGCGTCCAGGTGATCGCCGGGACGGTGAAGGACCGGGTCGGCGGCACGAGCGGGCGGCCGAGGTTCGTGATCACCGGCCGGATCACCGCGGGCACACTGAAGATCCGCCGGTCCGGCTACGTTCGGATCGGCAACCTGGTGATTCGCTCGCCGTGGAAGATGGGCGTCGCGTCGGACTGACTCGGGAGGAAGTGCGTGAAGGCTCTGGTCAAGGGTGTGCAGGGTCCAGGGCTGGAGCTCACCGAGGTGCCCGACCCGGCGCCTGGCCCGGGTGACGTGCTGCTGCGGGTGCTGCGTACCGGCATCTGCGGCACGGACCTGCACATCGACGCCTGGGACGAGTGGGCGGCGAACACGATCAAGGCGCCGCTGGTGGTCGGGCACGAGTTCGTCGGCGAGGTCGTCGAGGTCGGGGCCGCCGTCACCAAGATCAGGGTCGGCGACCTGGTCAGCGGTGAGGGGCACCTGATCTGCGGGTTGTGCCGGAACTGCCGGGCCGGCCGGCGGCACCTGTGCGCGAACACGATCGGGTTGGGCGTGCACACGGACGGGGCGTTCGCCGAGTACACCGTGCTGCCCGAGCAGAACGCGTGGGTGCACAACTACCAGGTCGACCTGGACGTGGCGGCGATCTTCGACCCGTTCGGGAACGCGGTGCACACCGCGTTGCAGTTCCCCGTGCTGGGCGAGGACGTGCTGATCACCGGCGCCGGCCCGATCGGGTTGATGGCCGCCGCGGTCGCACGGCACGCCGGGGCGCGGCACGTGGTGATCACCGACGTGAGCGAGCCGCGGCTGGAGCTCGCCGCGAAGATGGGCGTGAGCCTGGCGCTGAACGTGTCCGGCACGAAGATCTCGGACGTCTACGGCGAGCTGCGCATGACCGAGGGCTTCGACGTGGGCATGGAGATGTCCGGACAGCCGTCGGCGCTGCGCGACATGATCGCGAACATGACCCACGGCGGCCGGATCGCGATGCTGGGGTTGCCCGCGACGGAGATCCCCATCGACTGGTCGAACGTCGTGCTCAAGATGCTGACGATCAAGGGCATCTACGGGCGGGAGATGTTCGAGACCTGGTACGCGATGTCGGTCCTGCTGCAGGCGGGGCTGGACATCTCGCCGGTGATCACCCACCGGTTCCCCTACACCGACCACGCCACCGCGTTCGCCACCGCGCGCGACGGCCGGTGCGGCAAGGTCATCTTGGACTGGACGGAGGCCTCATGAGCGAAGCTTGCGGAGCGAACGACCAACACCCAGCGGGCGAGGTGGCGTGATGTACGGCGCCATGCGGGAGCACCTGAGCAAGGAGCTGGCGGAGATCCGCTCGGCCGGGCTGTACAAGGCGGAACGGGTCATCTCGACACCGCAGAACGCCACGGTGCGGGTGGGTGCCGGCGACGAGGTGCTGAACTTCTGCGCCAACAACTACCTGGGGCTCGCCGACCACCCCGTGCTGGTCGCCGCCGCGAAGGAGGCGCTGGACCGCTGGGGCTTCGGCATGGCGTCGGTCCGGTTCATCTGCGGCACCCAGGAGCCGCACAAGGAGCTGGAGGCGGCGCTCTCCGCGTTCCTGGGCACCGAGGACACGATCCTCTACGGCTCGTGCTTCGACGCCAACGCGGGCCTGTTCGAGACACTGCTGGGCCCCGAGGACGCGGTGATCTCCGACGAGCTGAACCACGCGTCGGTGATCGACGGCATCCGGCTGTGCAAGGCACGCCGGCTGCGGTACCGGAACCGGGACATGGCCGACCTGGCACAGCGGCTCGAGGAGGCGGCCGACGCGCGGTACCGCCTGATCGCCACCGACGGCGTGTTCTCCATGGACGGTTACCTGGCGCCGCTGGACGAGATCTGCGCGCTGGCCGATCGCCACGACGCGCTGGTGATGGTGGACGACTCGCACGCGGTCGGGTTCGTCGGGCCGACCGGGCGGGGCACGCCGGAGCTGTTCGGCGTCGCCGACCGGGTGGACGTGGTCACGGGAACGCTCGGCAAGGCACTGGGCGGGGCGAGCGGCGGGTACACGTCCGGGCGCGCGGAGATCGTGGAGCTGCTGCGGCAGCGGTCGCGGCCGTACCTGTTCTCGAACTCGGTGGCGCCGTCGATCGTGGGTGCGGCGCTGGCCGGGCTGGAGCTGCTGTCGGCGTCGAGCGACCTGCTTGCTCGGCTGCGGGAGAACACCGCGCTGTTCCGGTCGCTCATGACGAAGGCCGGCTTCGACCTGCTGCCGGGCGAGCACCCGATCATCCCGGTGATGATCGGCGACGCGGCCGCGGCCGGCCGCATGGCGGACCTGCTGCTGGCACAGGGGATCTACGTGATCGGCTTCTCGTATCCGGTGGTGCCGCACGGGAAGGCGCGGATCCGCACGCAGATGTCCGCGGCCCACTCGACGGCCGACGTCGAGAGAGCCGTGGCCGCGTTCGTCGCGGCACGCTCCGCGATGTAGTCCGGATGGCCGCCGTCATACCTGGGGTGAACGTGCGTTCCTCAGACATGTCATCCGGGGGACCGGAATGGTTGTCGATGACGTTGATCAACGTCGTCCACTGGGACGACGGACAGCCGAGACCGGTGAGATGTCGCGTCGGCGTCGTGCGGATGCCGGAGAGCGGCGACCTGCAACTGGCGAGCCAGGTCGCGGGCGCGCCGATGTATCTCCTACCGCCGGGCGCGGCGGCGAAGATGATCGGTGCGCTACGGGAGGGCCTGAGTTCGCCGTAGGCCCTGCACGTGCAGATACGCTTCGCGATCATCCGAACACGACAACGGGGATTTCGTGCGCAAGTGCTAACGATTAGTTAGCACCGCCCGACCGGGGTGCCACAATGTTCGCGCGCGCCGCTGGCCTCGGTCGCGTAGCCCCCCGAGCGATCGATGCCAGCGGCGCGATCCAGTTTCCCCGTGGCACGGGGTCAGACGACCACGTTGACCAGCCGGCCGGGAACCACGATCACCTTCTTCGGCTCGCCCGTGATCAGCGCCGACACCTTCTCGTCGGCCAGGGCCGCGGTCCGCACCTCGTCCTGGGTCGCGGACGTCGGGACGGTGACGCGGGCGCGGACCTTGCCGTTGACCTGGATCGGGTACTCGATCGTGTCCTCGACCAGGTACTTCTCGTCGGCGGTCGGGAAGGGACCGTGGGCCAGGGACCGGTCGTGGCCCAGGCGGTCCCACATCTCCTCCGCGACGTGGGGGCACAGGGGCGCGACCATCAGCACCATGGCCTCCACCACCGACCGCGGCGCCGGCTTGTTGCCGTAGGTCTTGGTCACGTGGTTGTTCAGCTCGATCAGCTTCGCGCCGGCCGTGTTGAACCGCATGTTCGCGTAGTCGGCGTGCACCCCGGCGATCGCCTTGTGCAGTGCGCGCAGGGTCGCCTCGTCCGGCTCGTCGGAGCTGACGTTGACCGCACCCGTCTGTTCGTCCACCGCGTTGCGCCACATGCGCTGCAGGAACCGTTGGGCGCCGACGACGTCCTTGGTCGCCCACGGCCGGGACACGTCCATCGGGCCCATGGACATCTCGTAGAACCGGAACGTGTCCGCGCCGTACAGCTCACACATCTCGTCCGGCGTGACGACGTTCTTCAGGCTCTTGCCCATCTTCCCGTACTCCTGGCGGACCTCCTGGTCCTCCCAGTAGAACCCGCCGTTCCGCTCCACGACCTCCTCGGCCGGCACGTACACCCCGCGGGCGTCCGTGTACGCGTAGGCCTGGATGTAGCCCTGGTTGAACAGGCGGCGGTACGGCTCCTTCGCCGACACGTGCCCCAGGTCGAACAGCACCTTCTGCCAGAACCGCGAGTACAGCAGGTGCAGCACCGCGTGCTCGATCCCGCCGATGTACAGGTCGACGCCGCCCGGGTCCTGCTCGCCGTGGATCTCCGGGCGGGGGCCCAGCCAGTACCGCTCGTTCTCCGGCTCGCAGATGTTCTCGGTGTTGGTCGGGTCCACGTACCGCAGCTGGTACCAGCTCGAACCGGCCCACTGGGGCATCACGTTCGCGTCGCGGCGGTACTTCTTCGGCCCGTCGCCCAGGTCCAGCTCGACCTCGATCCACTCCGTCGCGCGCAGCAGCGGCGGGGACGGCTCCGAGCCGGCGTCCTCCGGGTCGAACGACGCCGGCGAGTAGTCCGCGATCTCGGGCAGCTCCACCGGCAGCAGGCGCTCGGGGATGGCGTGCGGCAGGTCGTCCTCGTCGAACACGATCGGGAACGGCTCGCCCCAGTAGCGCTGCCGGGCGAACAGCCAGTCGCGCAGCTTGTACTGCAGCTTTCCCTCGCCGTGGCCGTGCTGCTCCAGCCAGCCGATGATCGTCTTCTTGGCCTCGGCCACGTCCAGGCCGTCCAGGAAGCCCGAGTTGATCGCGACGCCCTCGCCCGTGAACGCCTCGCCGTCGAAGCCCTCGGTCGGCTGGACGGTCCGGATGATCGTCAGGCCGAAGACCTTCGCGAAGTCCCAGTCGCGCTGGTCCTGGCCGGGCACGGCCATGATCGCGCCGGTGCCGTAGCCCATCAGGACGTAGTCGGCGATGAACACCGGGATCCTGGTGCCGGTGGCCGGGTTCGTCGCGTGGACGCCAACGAAGACGCCGGTCTTCTCCTTGTTCTCCTGGCGGTCCAGCTCGGACTTGCGGGACGCGGCCAGCCGGTAGGCCGCGACGGCCTCGGCGGGCGTCGCGTGGCCGCCGGTCCAGCGTTCGTCGACATCGGCCGGCCAGGCCGCCGGCACGATCCGGTCCACCAGGTGATGCTCCGGCGCCAGGACCATGTACGTCGCGCCGAACACGGTGTCGGGCCGGGTGGTGAAGACCTCGATGGCGTCACCGCCCGTGACCGGGAACCGGATGTGCGCGCCCGACGAGCGGCCGATCCAGTTGCGCTGCATGGTCTTGACCTGGTCGGACCACTCCAGCAGATCCAGGTCGTCGATCAGGCGGTCGGAGTACGCGGTGATCCGCATCATCCACTGGCGCAGGTTCTTGCGGAACACGGGGAAGTTGCCGCGCTCGCTGCGACCGTCGGCCGTGACCTCCTCGTTGGCCAGCACCGTGCCCAGCCCCGGACACCAGTTGACCGGCGTCTCCGACAGGTACACCAGCCGGTGCGTGTCGATGATCCGCCGCTGCTCGACGCGGGTCAGCTCGCACCAGCCGCGACCGTCGGGCGTGCGACGCCTGTCCTGCGCGTACTCGGCCTCCAGCTCGCTGATCGGCCGGGCCCTGTCCTGCTCGGTGTCGTACCAGGAGTTGAAGATCTGCAGGAAGATCCACTGCGTCCAGCGGTAGAAGGTCAGGTCGGTGGTGCTGACGCGCCGGCGCTCGTCGTGGCCCAGGCCCAGCCTGCGGATCTGGGTCAGGTACCGGCTGATGTTCTCCTCGGTCGTCTTGCGCGGGTGCTGGCCGGTGCGCACCGCGTACTGCTCGGCGGGCAGGCCGAACGCGTCGAAGCCCATGGTGTGCAGCACGTTGCGCCCGGTCATGCGGTGGTACCGGGCGAACACGTCCGTGCCGATGAAACCCAGGGGGTGGCCGACGTGCAGGCCCGACCCGGACGGGTACGGGAACATGTCCTGCACGAACAGCTTGTCCTCCGGCACCTCGCCCTTCAGCGGGCCGGCCGGGTTGGGCGCCTCGAAGGTGCCGCGCTCCTGCCAGCGCTCCTGCCACCGCGCCTCGATGGAGTTGGCCAGCGCGGCCGTGTAGCGGTGTGCGGGCACTGCCGCTGGGTCGACGGCCGAGACTTGCTCACTCATCGTCGGGGGTCCTTCCGTGGTTGCTCTGCTCCGAACACAAAAAACCCCTCTGCCGCAGGGCACGAGGGGTTGCCGCACTGACCTCCTGAGGGTCGGTCAGCGCGGCCGGCTAAGGAGCAGGCGTCCGGCGCTCATACCACCAGTCTATCGCGGGCGACAACACCGTTCGTCCGGCCCCGAACCGGACGACATACGATCGTGCGCGTGTCACTCGTCGCGCTCGTGCCGCTGGTAGTCGGACTGCTCCTCGCCGCCGTCGGAACGCTCGGGTTCCTCGAACGGCTGCCGAGGAACCGGTTCGGTGGCGTCCGCACCCCGGCCACCCTGCGCGACGACGAGACGTTCCGGGTCGGCAACAAGGTCGCCGGCCTGCCGGTCGCGGTCGGCGGCGGGATCGGCGTCGTGGGCGGCGCGGTCGCGCTGACGCTGACCGGCGCGACCGCACTGGTGGTCGCGCTCGTCGCGCTCGCCGGCCTGGCGGTCATCGCGACGGCCGGGGGCGTGCTCGGGCACCGGGCCGCCGAGGCCATGCCAGAGCCCATGCCGCAGCCCGCGCCCGAGCTGCCGGCCGGTTGCGCGGGTTGCCAGTGCGGCGGCTGCGGGATCGCGAAGTCAGTTGGTGCGAACGTCGCCGGGGTGGGTGGCGAGTAGCGCCATCGGCATGCCCTGCCGCCGCAGGACGCGGCCCCACAGGTCGTGTTCGGTCGGGGCGAGCACGTCGGACGGCAGCGCCGGCACCACGATCCAGTCACCGCGTTCGATCTCGCCCGCCACCTGACCCACGTCCCAGCCCGCGTAGCCGGCGAACACCCGTAGGCCGCGGAACTTGGGGACCAGCATCTCGGGGTCGGCGTCCAGGTCCACCAGAGCCACCGGGCCACGCACGCCGATCAGGCCCTTGACCCCGGTCGCCTGCTCACCGGTACGCATGGCGGCCAGGCACAACGCGGTCTTCTGGTCGACCGGGCCGCCGACGAACACCGAGCCCGGGTTGGTCACGTGCGGGCCCCAGTTGGGCAGCACGTCATCGACCGGGACCTCACTCGGCCGGTTCAGCACCACCCCGAGGGTGCCCTCGCCCCGGTGGTCGATGACGAACACGACCGTGCGGCGGAAGTTGGCGTCGGTCAGGCTCGGCGCCGCCACGAGCAGCGTGCCCGGCTCGACTGCCGCGTCGGGAGCGTCGGATCGCACAGCCACATGATCCCATCCGGTCGTTCTGAATCCAGCAGGAGTTCACCACACGGGGAACAATCAGCGATACCTCCTCGTTGCAGCAGGTGGCTGGACATCACCGTGTCCCCCGGGCTCAACCAGAATCGCCTTCGCGGAATACCGTTCGGCAGGAGCCGCGTTGCGCCAACCGCCGTGAGGCGACCGGATGTCCGGCCTCCGCTCGGGGCGAGCTGTGTCCGCAGAAAGCGCGGACCAGCTCGCTCCGTTTGTTTTCTGGGGGCGCAACCCCCAGGCCCCGCCCGGCGGGCTCCGCCCCCGGGCCCCCGGTGCCCTGGCTGGGTCCGCGAGGACGGCTCGCCCCTGGACCGCCTGACGCCCTCCTGGGGACCCTTGAGCTTCTCCGCTCCGTGGTGGGGCTGGGTGGGGTGTCAAGTGGCGTTTCGGGATCTTTACATCGTTCGCCGTAGGCTGATTCTTTGTGAGTGAGACGGTGGAGAGATCTTCGCGTATGGGGGCTGACCCCCATCACGTTCGGATCGGGGCGCGGAGGCTCCTGGCTGTCGAGGGGTTTCGGCGGCTGTTGTTCAGCCGGTTCTCGTCGCAGTGGGGGGATGGGCTCTTTCAGACCGGGCTTGCTGGTGCTGTTGTGTTCAATCCGGAGCGGGCGGTGTCGCCACCGGAGATCGCGGCCGGGTTCGTCGTGCTGCTGCTGCCGTACTCGATTGTGGGGCCTTTTGCCGGTGCGTTGCTTGATCGGTGGGACCGGCGTCGTGTGCTGGTCGCCGCCAACGTGCTTCGTGGGACGTTGATCGTCGTGTCCGCCGGCTGTGTGGCCATCGGGGTGGACGGGTTTCCGATCCTGTTGCTCGCCCTCGTGGTGATCGGCATCAGCCGGTTCGTCGGCGCCGGGCTGTCCGCCGCGCTGCCGCACGTCGTGCCCGTGCCCAACCTCGTCGAGGCCAACGCGCTGTCCGTGACGCTCGGCGCGGTCATCTCCGTCATCGGCGCGGGCTGCGCGGTCGGGCTGCGTGCCCTGTTCGGCGAGGGCAACATCGGCTCCGGGCTCACCACCGTCGTCGCGGTCGTCGGGTCCGTGCTCGCCGCCTGGCTCGCCGGGCGGTTCGTCCGGGGCGCGCTCGGCCCGGACCGGGTCGTCGAGCCGGCGACCGCCGTCGCGGCGGTGGCCACCGGGTTGTTCGACGGCGGCCGGGTCGCGGCCCGCACACCCAGCGTCGCCGCCGGGTTCTGCGCGCTCATGGCGCACCGGGCGGCCTTCGGCATCTCGCTGCTGCTGACCGTGATCCTGATGCGCTACAGCTTCGCGGACTGGGGGCCGATCAAGGCCGGCCTGCCCGGACTCGGCGTGGTGCTCGGCGCGGGTGGCCTCGGCATCTTCCTCGCCGGGCTCACCACCGCGCGGCTGGTCACGGCGTTCGGCCGCAAGCGGACCGTGTTCGTCGCGCTCGGGGCCGCCGCGGCCACCCAGTTCGGGCTCGGCCTGCCCATGCTGCTGCCGACGACGCTGGTCGCCGCGTTCCTCATCGCCTACACGGGCCAGGTCGTCAAGCTGTGCGTCGACGCGGCCGTGCAACGCGACATCGGCGACGAGACCCGCGGCCGGGTGTTCGCCCTCTACGACATGCTGTTCAACATCACGCAAGCGCTTGCGGTGGCCATCGCGGCGACCGTGATCCCGGCCAACGGCGAGTCGGTGGGCCTGATCGTGGCCGCGACCATCCTCTACCTGGCCGGGATCAGCGGGTTCGAGCTGGTCAGTCGCCGGGCTCGGCAGGCGGGCCACTGACCCCCTCGGCCTCGGCCCACCTGCGCAGCTCCGCGACCGCCTCGTCGTGGTCCAGCGGGCCGCGGTCCAGGCGCAGCTCCTTCAGGTGCCGCCACGCCCTGCCGACCAGCGGCCCCGGCGGCAGGCCGAGCAGCCGCATGATCTCGTTGCCGTCCAGGTCCGGCCGCACCCGCGCCAGGTCCTCCTCGGCGGCGATGCGGCCGATCCTTGCCTCGAGGTCGTCGTAGGTGCGCTGCAGGGCGGCCGCCTTGCGCCGGTTGCGGGTGGTGCTGTCGGCGCGGACGAGCTTGTGCAGGCGGGACAGCAGCGGGCCGGCGTCGGTCACGTACCGGCGCACGGCCGAGTCCGTCCACTCGCCCTTGCCGTAGCCGTGGAACCGCAGGTGGAGGTACACGAGCTGCGCGACCTCCTCGGTGATCTCCTTCGAGTACCGCAGGGTGCGCAAACGCTTGCGGACCATCTTGGCGCCCACGACCTCGTGGTGGTGGAAGCTCACGCCGCCGCCCTCGACGAACCGCCGCGTGGCCGGCTTGCCGATGTCGTGCAGCAGTGCCGCGAGCCGCAGCACGAGGTCCGGCTCGGTGCCCGGCTCCTCCAGGTCGATCGCCTGGTCGAGCACCACGAGCGAGTGCTGGTAGACGTCCTTGTGCTGGTGGTGCTCGTCGATCTCCAGCCGCATGGCCGGCACCTCGGGCAGCACGTGGTCGGCCAGGCCGGTGTCGACCATCAGCTCCAGCCCGCGCCGCGGGAACCGGCCGCACAGCAGCTTGGACAGTTCGACCTGGATCCGCTCCGCGGTGATCCGCTCGATCTCACCGGACATCTCGCGGATCGCCGCGAGCACCCGGGGCGCGACCTCGAAGCCCAGTTGGCTCACGAACCGGACCGCGCGCATCATCCGCAGCGGGTCGTCGGCGAAGGACTCCTGCGGCGTCGCCGGCGTGTCCAGGACTCGCTTCTTCAGTGCCCCGCGCCCGTTGTACGGGTCGACGAACGTCCTGGTCGCCAGGTCGATGGCCATCGCGTTGACCGTGAAGTCCCGCCGGAGGAGGTCCCGCTCGATGGAGTCGCCGAACTCGACCTCCGGGTTGCGGGTCGTCCGGTCGTAGGAGTCGGACCGGTACGTGGTGATCTCCACCGTCGTGCCGCGCTTGGTCGCGCCCAACGTGCCGAACGCGATGCCGGTGTCCCAGATGGCGTCCGCCCAGCCCGTCAGCAGCTCACGCACCCGCTCCGGCCGCGCGTCGGTGGCGAAGTCGAGGTCGTTGCCGAGCCGGTCCATGAGCGCGTCCCGGACCGTGCCGCCCACGAGGAACAACTGGTGGCCGGCTTCGGCGAACCGGGAGGCGAGCTCTGCACCGATGTCGGAGGCCACGGGGAAGCGCACCTTCCCCTCCGTTTCAGGGTCTCGGACGTCAACAGTCTGGGTGTCGGACACGATGAACCAGCGTAACTGCACCTGATCGGGCAACCAGGACGCCATACCCGCATTACGATCGCGAACATGCCCCAGTCGTCCGGCAGGTCGCGCGGCGCCCGAACCGGACGCCGCGGCAGGCGACGCGGCCGCAGGATGGCGGCCGTCGACGAGACCTCGGCCGGCGGCGTGGTGATCAACTTCGCCAGGGACAAGGTCGTGCTGATCGGACGGCTGGACCGCCGCGGCCGCCTGCTCTGGTCGCTGCCGAAAGGCCACATCGAGGAGGGTGAGACACCCGAGCAGACCGCCGTGCGGGAGGTCGGGGAAGAGACCGGCATCGTCGGCGAGATAATTCGGCCGCTAGGCACCATCGACTACTGGTTCGTCGCGGAGCGCCGAAGGATCCACAAGACCGTGCACCACTTCCTGATGGAGGAGCGCGGCGGCGACCTGTCCGACGAGGACGTCGAGGTGACCGAGGTCGACTGGGTCGCCCTGGAGGAGCTGGAGGACAGGCTTGCCTACGCGGATGAGCGTCGCCTGGTCCGCAAGGCGCTGGAGCTGCTCGAGGTCACAGGTGGCAAGGAAGACCTTCCCGTAGAGGCTGATGGGGGCTGAACCATGATGCGCGGCCGGCGGCTCGGTGCCGCACTGATCGCGTCCACGCTGCTGGGCCTGTCGGCGCCGCTGACGGCCGCGCCACCGGCCCTGGCTCAGCAACCCGTCGGGCAGCCGGTGGCACCGGTCGCCGGCGCGCCGGCGCTCATCGACCTCGACGTGGACAGCCTGTCACCGCGGGTGGTCACGTCGGCCACCCAGACGATCACGATCAAGGGCAAGGTCACCAACACGGGTGACCGGCGACTCGACCAGGTCACCGTCCGCCTCCAGCGGGGCAACGCCGTCGCCTCCGACCGGGAGCTGCGCGACATCAAGAACCAGGAGACCAACTTCGCCGGCCCGTTCCAGGAGGTCAGCAAGCGGCTGGAGCCCGGCGACAGCACCGAGTTCACGGTCGGCATCCCGGTGAGCGGGCCCAACCGGACCACCCTGTCGATCGGCGAGCCCGGCGTGTACCCGCTGCTGGTGAACGTGAACGGCCGCCCGGACTACAGCGGGGCGGCCCGCCTGGGCGCCGTGTCGATAGCGCTGCCGGTCCTGTCGGTGCCCGGCGGCCCGGCGGCAGGCCCGAAGTCCGACCCGCCGGTGGTCACCATGCTGTGGCCGCTGCTCGACGAGAAGCCCCGCCAGCTGGCCGCCACCGACGGCGTCACGGTGCTCGCCGACGACGAGCTGTCCGACTCGCTCGCCGCGGGCGGCCGCCTGTTCAACCTGCTCAAGTCGGTCAGCACGGCGGCCGAGTCGAACAGCGAGCTGCTGCGGTCGATCTGCTTCGCGGTCGACCCGGACCTGCTGCAGACCGTGTCGAACATGGCGAAGGGCTACCAGGTGCGGACCACGTCCGGCCAGCTCGTGGCCGGCAAGGGCAGGCAGGCGGCCACCGACTGGCTGGCCCAGGTCCAGGACCTGACCAACGGGCACTGCGTGATCGCCGTGCCGTACGCGGACGCCGACCTCGTCGCCCTGTCCCGCGCCGGCTCCACCGACCTCGCGCAGCTCGCGCTCACCAGCTCGTCGATCGTCAAGAGCGCGCTGGCGATCCAGCCGCTGGAAGGGGTCTACTGGCCGGCGGGCGGCACGTTCGACCAGCCCACGCTGATCGACCTGGCGAACGTCGGCGACGCGACGGTGCTGGTCGACCCCGCGCACCTGGAGGACGTCGACGGCAGCGCGCCGTACGTGCTCAACACGCAGACCGCCCACCCCGTCCGCGCCCTGCCGGTCGACTCACTGGTCTCCGACGCGCTCGCGAGCCCGACGACCAGCACGCCCGCCCCCGTCGCCGACACCGGCGGCTCGGTGCAGAACGGGCTGGCCGCGCTCGTCTACCGCGCGGCGTTCGACCAGCGGGCCGGCGGCCAGGTGCTGATCGCGCCGCCGCGCCGCTGGCTCGCCTCCGGCGAGGAGCTGACCCAGTTCCTGGAGCTGGCCGGGGAGCTGTTCGACAGGGGCTTCACCAGCCCGCGGTCGCTCGACCAGACGGTCACCGCACCGAACGGCGGCGCCGCGCGGGCACTCTCCTTCTCCCCGAGCGACAGCGCGCAGGAGATCCCCCCGCAGGTCACCGCCCAGGTGATGCGGATCAACTCCACCCGGCGCGACCTGCTCGACTCGATGGCCGACGACAACACGAACAAGACCAACCCGAACCAGCTGCTCGCACCCATCCAGTACGGCCTGCTGCGGGGCGTGTCGACGGCCTGGCGCGGCCACGTCCAGGACGCGACCACCACGGTCGACTACGTGGACGGCCGGCTCGACGCGCTGCGGGACCTCGTCGTGGTCACCAACCCGGGACGGCCGCTCTCGCTCGCGTCCGGGGACAGCCCGATCCCGGTCAGGATCTACAACGGGCTGCCGGTGACGATCGTGGTGCGGATCAGCCTGAGCCCGGTGCCCGGCCTGCGTGTGGAGCCGATCCAGGACGTCCGGATCCCGCCGGGCGGCTCGGCGCCGCGGTACATTCCCGCCGAGGTGAGCCGCTCCGGCCGGTTCAGCGTCGACGTCCAGCTGACCACGCCGGGGGGAACATCCGTCGGTGAACCGGTCCGGCTGGAGCTCAACTCGAGCTCGTACGGCATCATCAGCGTCGCCGTCACCGGTACCGCGGGCGCGGTGCTCGTGCTGCTGGTCGGCTTCCGGATCTTCCGCCGGGTCAGGGCGGCGCGGGCCGATGAGGCCAAGGTGGCAACGGGCTCGGGTGAGGAGATCGTGGAGCGGAGCTTGCGGAGCGATCATCATGACGACTCGTAGCAGCGGCACGACCCAGGCTCTGTCCATGGAAGGGCACGCGCAGCCGAAGCAACCGTCGCTCGCCAAGGCGAGCGGCTCGATGGCGATCGCGACGCTCGTCAGCCGGATCACCGGGTTCCTGTGGAAGATCCAGCTCGCCTGGGTCGCCGGCCTGACGGTCGTCAACGACTCCTTCACCGTGGCCAACACGCTGCCGAACATCGTCTACGAGCTGCTGCTCGGCGGCGTGCTCGCGAGCGTGGTCGTGCCGCTGCTGGTCCGCGCACAGGACGACCCGGACGGCGGCCGCGCCTACACGAACCGGCTGCTGACCGTCGGCATGACGCTGCTGCTGGCCGGCACCGCCGTCGCCGTCGCGCTGGCGCCCCTGTTCACCCGGCTGTACATGGACGACTCGACCGGCCAGGCCAACGCCCACCTGGCCACCGCCTTCGCCTACCTGCTGCTGCCGGAGATCGTCTTCTACGGGCTCTTCGCGTTGCTTTCCGCGATCCTGCAGGCCAAGCACGTGTTCGGACCGACGGCGTGGGCGCCGGTGATCAACAACGTGGTCATCATGGCGACCATCGGGGTCTACGCGGTCGTGCCCGGCGAGATCTCGCTCAACCCGGTCCGCATGGGCGACGTCAAGCTCCTGGTCCTCGGCGTCGGCGCGACCGCGGGCATCGCCGTGCAGGCACTCGTGCTGCTGCCGGCACTGCGCCGCACGGGGTTCCGGTTCCGGTGGAACTGGGGGATCGACTCGCGGCTCAAGGAGTTCGGCGGGCTCGCCCTGTGGATCCTCGGCTACGTCGCGATCAGCCAGATCGGCATGGTGATCACCACCAGGGTGCTCACCGCGGGCGCGGCGGGCGGCGCGGCGATCTACTCGAACGCGTGGCTGCTGTTCCAGCTGCCGTACGGCGTGATCGGGGTGTCGCTGCTGACCGCGATCATGCCCCGGCTGTCGCGCGCGGCGGCCGACGGCGACACGGGGAAGCTGATCGACGACCTCTCGCTCGGCAGCCGGCTGTCCACGGTCATGCTGGTGCCGCTGTCCGCGGTGCTGACGATCGCGGGCTCGGCCATCGGCGTGGCCCTCTTCGGCGTCGGCAAGGCCACCCTCGCCGACGCGGAGCGGCTCGGCGTGGCGCTCGCGTTCTCGGCGTTCGGGATCCTGCCGTACGCCCTGGTCATGCTCCAGCTGCGGGTGTTCTACGCGATGAAGGACGCACGCACGCCGACGCTGATCATGATCGTGATGACCGCGGTGAAGATCCCGCTGATGTACCTGGTCGCCGCCCGCCTCCAGCCGGAGGACGTGGTGATCGGCGTGATGCTGGTCAACGCGCTCTCGTTCGTGGTCGGCGCGGTGCTCGGCCAGATGTGGCTGTGGGTCCGGCTGGGCCGGTTGCAGAGCATGCGGGTGGTCAAGGTGATCCTGCAGACGATCGTGGCCGGGGCCGCCGGCGTCGCGGTCGCGGTGGGTGCCACCATGTTGCTGCACCTGGTCCTGCCGGGCACCGGCCCGCGCATCGAGGCGTGGCTGGACATGGTCGTGCAGGGACTGGTGACGACAGTGGTCGCGTTCGGCCTGCTCGCGGTGTTCAGAGTGCCCGAGCTGCAGCCGGCCGTCACACGAATCAGTCGCCTGGTCCGCCGCGGGTAGACCGCAACGACGGGTAGAACCGGTGCGAGTCACGTAGGCTCGGACTGACGGGGAAGCACGATGTGGCCGCCTTGGGGGCTGTTGGGACTCTGGCGGGGAGAGAGCAGTGGTCACCAAACGAACCGAGTCACTGACCGGCGAGTTGACCGGCGAGTTGACCCCCGGCGGCGAGCCCGGCGGGGATGGCTTCCTGCTGCCGGGAGCCGTCATCGGCGACGGCCGGTACCGGCTGCTCGCCCAGTTCGGACACGACCTGCGGGCCGACGCCCACCTGTGGCGGGCCCGCGACGGCCAGCTGCGCCGCGACGTCGCGCTGACCGTGCTGGTCGGCGATCCCACCAACGGACCGAAGGCCCAGGCCGCGCGCCGCACGCTCGAACGGGCCGCGCACGCCGCCGCGTTCAACCACCCGGCCACCGCCCGCGTGCTCGACGTGCTGAGCCTCGGCAACGGCGTCTCGCCGGGTGAGGGCCTGCTCGGCATCATCGTGGCGGGCTGGTCGGTCGGCACCGACCTGACCGACCTCATCGCCGAGCACCCCCTGCCGGCCGCCAACGCGGCCCGGCTCCTCGAACCACTCGCCTCGGCCGTCGAGCGTGCCCACCACGCCGGCCTGGTCCTTGGCGTCGACCACCCCCAGCGCATCCGGGTCACGCCGGAGGGCCTGCTGCGGTTCGCGTTCCCCGGTCCGCTGCCCGAGGCCGTGCCGCGCGACGACGTCAAGGGCCTCGGCGCGATCCTGTACCTGCTGCTCACCGGCCGCTGGCCGCTGCCGGGCGGGCCGGCGGCCATCCCGACCGCGCCGGTCACGCCGGACGGCTCGATCGTGCCGCCGAACGTGCTGTCCGGGTACATCCCGGCGGACCTGTCCACGGTCGCGATCCGCAGCCTCGAGGACACCCAGATCGGCGGCATCCACACCAGCGGGACGCTGCTCGCGATCCTGGAGCAGGCGGCGGAGTCGGCCGAGCGGACGGAGTTCCTCGGCCCGGTGTCCCGCCCGGTCGGCGACGAGGAGACCGAGGCGGTGTGGACCACCCGTCCACCCGTGCGGGACCGCAACCGTCGCCGCAAGCTCGCCATCGGCGTCACCGCGCTCGCCATCGCCGTGGTCGGCATCCTGGCCTGGCTGGGCACCATGCTGATCAGCTTCTTCGGCGACGACGGCGGCAACGCCGGCGACACGGTCGTGGTGGAGCAGCCGACGTCGGACGGGGAGAAGCCGCCCCCGGCGCCGAAGCCGGCCGGCCCGATCGAGCCGGCGAGCATCGAGGTCTACAACGTCGCCGGCACGCCGGACAACCCACGCCGTGCGGGCTTCTCGACCGACGGCGACCCGGGCACCGAATGGCGGACCGACACCTACAAGCAGCAGTTCCCCGCGCTCAAGCCCGGCGTCGGCCTGATGGCGTCGTTCGCGGAGTCGGTGCGGTTCGCCTCGGTCGTGATCGACTCGTCGAGCCCGAACACGGTGGTGCAGATCCGCACGTCGCCGTCGCCGAACCCGAAGCTGGAGGAGACCAAGGTCATCGGCGAGGCCGCGCTGCAGGGCGGCAAGACGGAGATCAGGCTGAACAGCGCCGAGCCGACCCAGTACATCCTCGTGTGGGTCACCAAGCTCGGGGAAGGCAACCGGACCTCCGTCGGCGAGCTGGAGTTCATCCGCGCGCAGTGACGATCTTCGCGACGCCGAGCACCGCGTCTGTCACACGTGTCAAGGCCCACACCGCGAATGGGTGAAACGATGCCCGATATCCTCTCCTCGTGACCACCGCTGCCAGCTCGGACGCCGACCTCATCGCGGCCCATGCCGCGGGGGACCCGCGTGCCTTCGGGGAGTTGGTCCGCCGGCACCGGGATCGGATGTGGGCGGTCGCCCTACGCACCCTGCGTGATCCGGAAGAGGCCTCCGACGCGTTGCAGGAGGCCTTCATCTCCGCGTTCCGCGCGGCCGGCTCGTTCCGGGCCGAGTCGCAGGTGACCACGTGGCTGCACCGGATCGTGGTCAACGCCTGCCTCGACCGGGTACGACGCCGTCAGGCCAGGCCGACTGTGCCGCTGCCCGAGACCGGGCCGGGCGAGCCCGTCGCGCCCCGTGACTCGATGTCCGAGCGGGAGACGCACCTGGTCGTGCGCACGGCGCTCAACCAGCTGTCGGAGGACCAGCGCGTGCCGATCGTGCTGGTCGACGTGGAGGGCTACTCCGTGGCCGAGACGGCCAGGATGCTCGGGATCGCCGAGGGCACGGTGAAGAGCCGGTGCGCGCGAGGCAGGGCGAAGTTGGCCAAAGTTCTCGGGCACTTACGGAACCCCGATGCAGATGCGAACGTCCCAGATGGCGCAGTTGACCGGCGAGACGTGCCAGCACGGCGCCATGGGGAGGGACGATGACGGACAGCACCAGAGGGGCGGGGGCCGCACCAGGGCCGCCGTGGTCTGTCGACGTGCTCGCCGACCTGCACGCGGGGGCGCTGGACGCGAGGAGTTCCGCGGCTCTGTGGGCGCAGGTCAACCACGATCCCGAGGCGCAGGCCGTGCTCGCCGCGCTGGACAGCGTCAGGCGGGACCTGGACGCGTTCGGTGACGCGCCGGTCGAGCCGATGCCCGCGCGCTTCGCGGCCCAGCTCGACGCCGCGATCGCCGCGGAGGCGGGCAGGACCCGGCCGGCACCGGAGGTCAAGCAGCAGGGGGTCGCACCGGTCGTCGACATGGCGACGGCGCGTCGACGGCGCAACCGCAGGGCGGGGTGGGCCGCGGGGATACTGACCGCGGCGGCGGCCGCGGCGGCGATCACGTTCGTCGCACTGCCGGGGTCGCAGGAGACGGGCGGCACGCCGGAGGCCGGCGGCACCACGACCTTCCAGCCGGATCCGGGCAACGCCAACCCAAGCGGCGACGAGCCGCCGATCGCCCTCAAGGGCGACGGTGTGCCGGCGCCCAGCGCGCTCCTGGGACACAAGGACTACGGGCCGCTGGACGACGAGCAGGGCCTGCAGTCCTGCCTGAGCGGCCTCGGCATCGACGAGAAACAGGTGATGGGCGCTCGCGAGGTCACCCTGGACGGCACCCAGGGCGTCGGCGCGCTCCTCGCGGGTGGCGAGAACGGCCACCGGTACCGGCTGGTGATCGTCGACGCGGGGTGCACGAAGATCATCAGCGACACGTCGCTGGGCTGAGCGGAACACACTGGGCCGCGTGCGGGAACCTGGTTTCCCGCACGCGGCCTCGTTGTGTCCGGATGGGGTGTGGCCGGTCACGCCGCACGGGTGGAACAACAGACACCTACGATCGTGTTACACGAGTGCGCACCAACGAGCGCTCCCCTTCGGAGGTCAGATGTCCGAGAACGTCAGGGACTTGATCATCATCGGGTCCGGTCCGGCCGGCTACACTGCGGCCGTCTACGCGGCCCGAGCCCAGCTCGAACCGCTGGTGTTCGAGGGGACGCAGTACGGCGGCGCGCTGATGACGACCACCGAGGTGGAGAACTACCCGGGGTTCCGCGACGGGATCATGGGCCCGGACCTCATGGAGCAGATGCGGGCGCAGGCCGAGCGGTTCGGCGCCGAGCTCCGGTCCGAGGACGTCGAGGAGGCCGAGCTCGATGGCCCGGTCAAGTACGTGACCGCGAACGGCGTCCGGTACGCGGCCAAGGCGGTCGTGCTCGCGATGGGCGCGGCGGCCCGCTACCTGCACGTGCCCGGTGAGCAGGAGCTGCTCGGGCACGGCGTGTCGGCGTGTGCCACGTGTGACGGCTTCTTCTTCCGTGACCAGGACATCGCCGTGGTCGGTGGCGGTGACTCCGCGATGGAGGAGGCCACGTTCCTCACCAAGTTCGCCCGGTCGGTGACGATCGTGCACCGGCGCCAGGAGTTCCGGGCGTCGAAGATCATGCTCGAGCGGGCGAAGGCGAACGAGAAGATCCACTGGCAGCTCGACTCCGAGGTGCTCGGGGTCGTCGGCGAGGGCAACGTCGCCGGCGTGCGGCTCCGGAACACGGTGACCGGCGAGGAGTCGACGCTGGACGTGACCGGCCTGTTCATGGCCATCGGGCACGACCCGCGCAGTGGGCTCGTCAAGGGCCAGGTCGAGCTGGACGAGGACGGTTACGTCGAGGTGCGCCCGCACACGACCTACACCAACCTGGACGGCGTGTTCGCCGCGGGCGACCTGGTCGACCGCACCTACCGGCAGGCCATCACGGCCGCCGGCTCGGGTTGCGCGGCCGCGATCGACGCCGAACGCTGGCTCGCCGAGCACGGTGAGGCAAAGGCCGAGGTCGCACCGGAACTCGTCGGCGGCGGCTACGCCCCGACCAAGAACTAGCTGAACGAAGCTCAGAAGCGAACATCGTTAAGGAGAGAACATGGCCGGAAACACCGTCGAAGTCACCGACGCCTCGTTCAACGAGGCGGTCCTGCACAGCGACAAGCCGGTGCTGGTGGACTTCTGGGCGACGTGGTGCGGTCCGTGCCGGATGGTCGCGCCGGTGCTCGAGGAGATCGCCGCCGAGCACAAGGACAAGATCACCGTGGCGAAGCTGGACGTGGACGCCAACCCCGCGACCGCGCGGGACTACCAGGTCCTCTCCATCCCCACGCTCATGGTCTTCAAGGGCGGCGAGAAGGTGAAGGAGATCGTCGGGGCGCGCCCGAAGGCGGCCCTGGTGAACGACCTCGCGGACTTCCTGTCCTGAAGCGCAACCGGTACGCGGCGCACACCGTCTAGTGGGTGTGCGCCGCGTCTCTTGCGCGTGACCTGACAGTGACCCTCTGAGCCGAACGGTTCGCGGCAGGGCACAATAGTGGACTAGCAGCCATGCTGCGACAGGAATGGCAAATAAGCGCCGACTCGGGTCGGTGCCCGACCCGAGCGAGGGGTGCATGCGGGTACTCCGCCGCGGTGACCAGGGACCGGCTGCAGCCGAGGTTCGCGCGACCCTCGCAGGGCTTGGTCTCCTCCCTGCCGACCCGCAGGCGCCGCCGGTCTTCGACGTGGCCGTGGAGCAGGCGGTGCGTGCGTTCCAGCAGCAGCGCGGCCTGATCACCGACGGTCTGGTCGGTCCGGCAACCTACCGCGCACTGAAGGACGCCACCTACCAGCTCGGCGCCCGTCCGCTCGCGTACCTGGTGTCGTCGCCGGTCAGCGGCGACGACGTGCTGGCGCTGCAGGAGCGGCTGTTGGAGCTCGGCTACGACGTCGGTCGCGCCAACGGCGTGTTCGCCGCGCAGACCGAGGTCGGGCTGCGGACGTTCCAACGTGACTACGGCCTGACCGTGGACGGCATCTGCGGCGCCGAGACGGTGCGGGCGCTGCGTCAGCTTTCCCCCCGGGCCCGGGGTGGCTCGCCGGTGTTCCTGCGCGAGCAGGAGCGGGTCCGCCGGGCCGGCCCGCGGTTGCGTGGCAAGCGGATCGTCATCGACCCCGGTCACGGCGGTGGTGACACCGGCGTGTCGGTGGCCGGCATCAACGAGGCCGACCTGGTCTGGGACCTGGCCCGCCGGCTCGAGGGCAAGATGGCCGCGACCGGCATGCAGGCGCTGCTGTCCCGCGGTCCGCACCAGTGCCCGTCGGAGGCCGACCGCGCCCACTTCGCCAACGACGTCGGCGGCGACCTGTTCCTGTCGCTGCATTCGGACGCCAACTCGTCCCCGCTGGCACAGGGTGTGTCGACCTTCCACTTCGGCACGGTCACCGGCAACACGTCGACCATCGGGGAGACGATGGCCGGGTTCATCCAGCGGGAGCTGGTCGTGCGGACCGGCCTGCGGGACTGCCGCACGCACAAGAAGACCTGGGACACCCTGCGCCTCACCAGGTGCCCGGCGGTCCGGGTCGAGATCGGCTACCTGACCAACCACGACGACCGGCGCCGCCTGTCCGACCCGGGGTTCCGGGACGTGGTCGCCGAGGGGATCCTCGTCGCCGTCAAGCGCCTGTACCTGCTCGGCGAGGGTGACCAGCCGACCGGCACGTTCACGTTCGAGGACGTCCTCCGGCACGAGCTGGCCAAGGCCGAGTGAGGCAGCGGCAGAGGCCGCTCGCGGAACAACATCGATGTTTCACATGAAACAGCCCCGGACCTGACGGTTCGGGGCTGTTCTCGCTATCGCTGCAGGACCGGACTCGCCGTGGACACCGAAACGGTGCCCAGGAGCCTCTCCAGCGCCGCCTCGACGTCTTCCTTCCATCCCAGTGCCGAACGCAGCTCCAGGCGCAGACGGGGCCAACGAGGGTGCGGTCTGACGGTCTTGAAGCCGACGCTCAGCAGGAAGTCGGACGGTACGACGCACGAGACCTCCTCGTCCGGCTTCGCGTCGCCGAACGACTCGATGGCCTTCACGCCGCGCCGGGTGAGGTCCTTGGCCACCGCCTGGACGAGCATGCGCCCGAGGCCGCCACGGCGGAACTCGGGCAGCACGTAGAAGCCGGTGAGCAGGACCGCGTCGGGGCTGGGCGGTGAGGTGGGGAACGCCGACGAACGCGGCACGGCCGTCGGCGGCGCGTACAGCACGAACCCGACCGGCAGCTTGTCGCTGTAAACGATGCGGCCACACGAACCCCACTCGAGGAGCACGCTGGAGACCCAGGCCTCCTTCTCGAGCTCCGCGGTGCCGAACTCCTCCGCCTGGTCCTTCAGGTGCGGCGCGAGCTCCCAGTACACACACGACCGGCTGTGTTTGGGGAGATCCTCGAGGTTGTCCAGCGTGACGCCCACGACGCGTCGCGACACCTGACCTCCCACCCTGGGCTCCGGACGAGCCCGACCCACGTGCCCGCCCAGGATACGTCCGTCTACGCCGGGCAGGAACCGGCAAGAGGCGAATATCGGCATGGTTACACTCGATCGATCTATCTAATCGGTCTTGGAGCCCGCATGAGTCAGCTCGAACCGTCAGGAAGCCGCAGTCTGGACCCGCATCTGCGCAGGTACGCCGCCCGCGCCGCCGGGATGACCGCCTCCGAGGTACGAGCTCTCTTCGCCGTGGCAAGCCGGCCCGAGGTGGTCTCGCTGGCCGGTGGCATGCCGAACCTGACCGCCCTGCCGTTGGACACGCTGTCGACCCAGGTCGCGGACCTGATCAGCAAGGACGGCCTGGTCGCACTGCAGTACGGGTCGGCGCACGGCATGCCGGAGCTGCGGGACCAGATCTGCGAGGTCATGTCCCTGGAGGAGATCCGCGCGCACCCGGACGACGTGGTGGTGACCGTCGGCTCGCAGATGGCGCTGGACATGGTCACCCGGATCTTCTGTGATCCCGGTGACGTCGTGCTGGCCGAGGGACCGTCCTACGTCGGCGCGCTCGGCACGTTCGCCGCCTACCAGGCCGACGTCGTGCACGTCGCGATGGACGACGACGGGCTGGTCCCCGAGGCGCTGCGCCAGGCGCTCGCGTCCCTGGAGGCGGCCAACCGCCCGGTCAAGTTCCTGTACACGATCCCGAACTTCCACAACCCCGCCGGCGTCACGATGGCCGTCGCGCGGCGGGCGGAGATCCTGGAGATCTGCCGGTCCCACCGGGTGCTGGTGGTCGAGGACAACCCGTACGGGCTGCTCGGCTTCGACGGCCAGACGTACCCGGCGCTGCGGTCCATGGACCCGGACAACGTCGTGTACCTCGGGTCGTTCTCCAAGACGTTCGCCGCCGGTCTGCGGGTCGGCTGGGCGCTGGCGCCACACGCCGTGCGGGAGAAGCTGATGCTGGCCGCCGAGTCGGCCACGCTGTGCCCGCCCGCGCTGAACCAGATGATCGTGTCCCGGTACCTCGCCACGCACGACTGGAAGGGCCAGGTCAAGTCGTTCCAGTCGGCCTACCGGGAGCGACGGGACGCGTTGCTGACCGGGCTGGATCAGCACATGCCGGCCGGCTGCTCGTGGACCGTGCCCGCGGGTGGCTTCTTCGTGTGGATGACCGTGCCGGAGGGCGTGGACACCAAGGCGATGCTGCCGCGTGCGGTCACCGCGCGGGTGGCGTACGTGTCCGGCACCGGCTTCTACGCGGACGGCTTCGGCTCGCGGCAGATGCGGCTGTCGTTCTGCTACCCGACGCCGGAGCGGATCACCGAGGGCGTGCGCAGGCTCGCGGCCGTGCTCGCCGCCGAGCTGGAGCTGGCGAACACGTTCGGACCGATCAACCAGCGCGCCGGCCGCGGCCCGCAGGTGCCCGGTCCGGATATCGCCTAGCCACAAGGGTTTCACTATCTGTCCACTGTGTACGGTCACGGCGGATGGTCACTTGGTACTGAGGGGTGCGCGTTGTCCGATCTGGCCGTGGCGGTGCTTTCCGGTGGTCTCTCGCACGAGCGGGACGTGTCGCTGCGGTCGGGTCGCCGGCTGTCGGCCGCGCTCCGCTCGGTCGGCCTGACGGTCGACGAGTGGGACGCCGACTCGGCACTGCTGGACCGGCTGCGCACGCACCGGCCCGACGCCGTCGTGGTCGCGCTGCACGGCGTCGAGGGCGAGGGCGGCTCGGTCCAGACCGTGCTGGAGATGCTCGACATCCCGTACGTCGGCGCGGACTCGCATGCCTGCCGCCGCGCGTGGGACAAGCCGACCGCCAAGACCGAGTTGGCCCGCGCCGGGCTCGCGACGCCGGACTGGGTGGTCCTGCCGCACAGCACGTTCCGGGAGCTGGGTGCCAAGCCGGTGCTCGACGCGATGGTCGACAGGCTGGGCCTGCCGATGATGCTGAAGCCGGATCAGAGTGGGTCGGCGCTCGGCGCGCAGGTGGTCCGGGACGCGGCGGACCTGCCGGCCGCGATGGTCGGCTGCCTGGCGTACGGGGAGACCGTGCTCGCCGAGCGGTACATCACCGGCGTCGAGGTGGCGGTCGCGGTCGTCGAGGGCTCGGACGGGCCGGTGGCGTTGCCGGCGGTGGAGATCGAGCCGGAGTCCGGCATCTACGACTACACCGCCCGCTACACCGCCGGGCTCACGAACTTCCACACACCCGCCCGGCTCGACCCGGCCGCCGCGGCGACGGTCGCGGAGGTCGCCGTCGCGGCACACCGGTTGCTCGGGTTGCGGGACGTGTCCCGAACGGACGCGATCGTCGCGCCGGACGGGACCGTGTACTTCCTCGAGGTGAACTCGTCGCCGGGACTGACGGAAACCTCGCTCCTGCCGATGGCCGCGGAGGTCGCGGGCCGCTCGCTCGGCGACATCTACGCCGATCTGATCGAGCGAGCGGTCGCTCGCGTTCAGTAGTTGTTGATCAACGGACAGCCATCGTCACCGTGACGTAAGGCCCTGGGGTAATCCCTAAGCCCCGTCACGAGTCTGAATTGTCCCATTTTTCGACATCAATTCGACAATACGTTCGAGATCGTCAACCGACCCGAACTCGACGACAATCTTGCCCTTCCGCTTGCCGAGTTCGACCTTCACGCGCGTGTCGAACGCGTTGGAGAGCCTGTTCGCGACGTCCTGAAGGCCCGGAGCCTGGATCGGCCGGCGGGGTGCGGCCTTCGGCTTCGGCGGCGCCGCGCTCTTGAGGAGCACGACCGCCTCCTCGGTGGCCCGGACGGACATGCCCTCGGCGACGATCCGGGAGGCGAGCTCCTCCTGCTGACCGGCATCCTCCAAGGCGAGCAGCGCGCGGGCGTGCCCGGACGACAGGACGCCGGCAGCGACCCGCCGCTGCACCACGACCGGCAGCTTGAGCAACCGGATCGTGTTGGTTATGACCGGCCGGCTGCGACCGATGCGGGACGCGAGCTCCTCGTGGGTGACCGCGAACTCCTCCAGCAGCTGCTGGTAGGCCGCCGCCTCCTCGAGGGGGTTCAGCTGCACTCGGTGGATGTTCTCCAGCAGAGCGTCTCGCAGCATCGCGTCGTCAGCCGTCTGGCGGACGATGGCCGGGATGTTGGTCAGCTCCGCACGCTGGGCGGCCCGCAACCGGCGCTCGCCCATGACGAGCTCGTACTCGTTGGAACCCAGCTCGCGGACGACGATGGGCTGCATGAGCCCGAACTCGCGAATGGAGTGTTCCAGTTCCGCGAGCGCGTCCTCGTCGAAGACCTGACGAGGCTGTTTCGGGTTGGCCTTGATCTGGCCGACCGGAACCTCGCGGTACACCGCGCCAGCCACGGTGCCACTGGGCGCGGGCGGCGCCTCCGGTGCGGCAGGCTTCGGCCGTGGGGCGGTTGGCAGCTTCATCGGGCCGCTGCCACCGCCGTCGGCCGGCCCCTGCGGAATCAGTGCCGCGAGACCTCGCCCGAGACCACCCTTGCGCTCACTCATGTTGCTGCTCTCTACTCCGCGCTGAACCCGCGCTCAGCCATCTCCCGTGCCGCGTCGAGGTAACTCATCGACCCTCGGGAACCGGGGTCGTACGCCAGCACTGTCTGCCCGAAGCCAGGCGCTTCGGACACCTTCACGCTCCTGGGGATCACAGTACGCAACACCGTGTCGCCGAAGTGCTTCCGGACCTCCGCAGTCACCTGATCGGCGAGCTTGGTCCGCCCGTCGTACATCGTCAGCAGGATCGTCGAGACGTGCAGCCCCGGGTTGAGGTGGTTCTGCACGAGCTCGATGTTGCGCAGTAACTGGGAAAGACCTTCCAGTGCGTAGTACTCACACTGGATCGGGATCAGGACCTCCTCGGCGGCGACCATCGCGTTGACCGTCAGCAGACCGAGCGACGGGGGGCAGTCGATGAGGACGTAGTCCGGGTTCAGCTCGTCCAGCGCACCCGAGGGGAGCGCCTCCTTGAGCCGGGACTCGCGGCTCTCCATCGACACCAGCTCGATCTCCGCACCGGCGAGATCGATAGTCGCGGGCACGCAGTAGAGGTTGGGGGACTGGTCGCTGACCGCCGCGGCGTCGGTCAGCGACACCTCGCCGATCAGCACCTCGTAGATCGACGGCACGCCGGACCGGTGGTCGACGCCGAGCGCGGTACTGGCGTTGCCCTGCGGGTCGAGGTCGATGACGAGCACCTTCAACCCGTGCATGGCGAGGGCGGCCGCGAGGTTCACCGCGCTGGTCGTCTTGCCGACGCCACCCTTCTGGTTGGCCACGGTCATGACCCGGCGACGCGGCGGCCGCGGCAAGCTGTCCTTCGGGTGCAGCATGCGGGTCGCCCGCTCCGCCTCCTCCGCGATGGGCGTCCAGCCGGACACCGCCACGGCGGCTTCCACGTTGTCATGCATGGCGTCGCTCGCGTCGTGAACGTCATGGCGTCCGGTCATCGGTGGCTGCACCTCGCCTCAGAATCGTGCTGTTTCACGTGAAACAATCCTCGCTCCATCATGACGCGCAGAACTCAACGTCGCTGCGCTTGCTTACCCGCGCGTCGCGGTTTTCGCCCGGAGTTGGGCCTCTCGGCCCCGAGACGGGTCACCACGACGATGGTCGTCGGCACCGCGAGCACACCGGTTCCGCACCGCTCGACCACTGGAAGCGAACCACCCGCGCGGGTCACCGCTGAGCCGTCGCGCGCGACTTCCTCGTCGGCACTCTCTCCCTTGAGCGCGACGAGCCGGCCACCCTGCCGGAGCAAGGGGGCGCTCCACTCCCACAGTCGAGCAAGCGGAGCGACCGCCCGCGCTATGACTACATCGGCGCCCACGAGTTGTTGCTTGATGGCCGACTCTTCCGCACGGCCCCGAACCACACTTGCGGACAGCGCAAGAGTATCGACGACTTCGGTCAGCCACGCCACCCGGCGAGCCATTGGTTCCAAAAGAATGACATCAAGATCGGGCCGCGCGATGACAACGGGTATGCCGGGCAACCCCGCGCCCGATCCGAGGTCGACGACACGGGCGTTTTCCGGCATCGCGTCGGCGATGACGGCCGAGTTCAGGATGTGGCGATCCCACAGCCGGTCGACCTCGCGCGGTCCGATCAAACCCCGTTCAACGCCGACGGCGGCGAGCAGTTCAGTGAACCGCACCGCCGCCGTCAGGCTCTCGCCAAAGATATTTGTCGCGGCCTCTGGGGGATGTTTCACGTGAAACAGCCTCGATGGCTCGCTTCGACCGTCATGACTTCGGGAAGACCACGACTCGACGCCGCGGGTCCTCGCCCTCACTCTCGCTGTGCACGCCGTCGATCTGCGCCACGGCGTCGTGCACGACCTTCCGCTCGAACGGCGTCATCGGCTGGAGGCGAACCTTCTCGCCCTCGGCCAACACCTTCTCCGCCGTCGCTCGACCGAGGTCCGCCAGCTCCTCGCGACGGTCCGCACGCCATCCGGCAATGTCGAGCATGAGCCGGCTACGCGTGCCGGTCTCCTGCTGCACCGCCAGCCGGGTCAGCTCCTGCAGCGACTCGAGCACGTTGCCGCGGGGGCCGACCAGCTTCTCCAGATCGTCGCCCCCCTCGATGCTCACGATCGCCCGACCGGCCTCGACATCGAGGTCGATGTCCCCGTCGTAGTCGACGAGGTCCAGTAGCTGCTCGAGGTAGTCCCCAGCGATGTCGCCCTCACGGACGAGGAGGTCCTCGCTCGACGAGGCGTGCTCCGCCTCACCGTTCTGGCTGCCCCCATCAGTGAGCTGTTCCTCGGCGTCGGCACCGACCCCGTCAGCACCCGACTCCTGCACCGTCTCCGGCACGACTTCTCCTCTCCAGGTCCGGCGGCCGCTCAGCGGTTCTTCCGGCCTGTGTTCTTCTTGCGGGAACGGTCTGCGCTCAGACCGGAAACCGTGGAGCCGTCCGCGCTGCCGTTCTCGGCACCGGACGACTTGGCCGCGCCAGCCGCCTTCGGTCGGGCGGTACCTGCTGCCTTGGCGTTGGGCGCCGGCTTCGCACCGGGCTGCGGCTTGTTGGCGGACGCGGGCTTGCGCGCGGTGCCGGCGGCCTTGGCGTTCGGCGCGGGCTTGGCATCCGACGGCGAACTGGTGCCGGCCGCAGGCGCGACGTTCTTCTTGCGGGCCTGGTCCGGCTTGGCGCCCGGCTTCGGCGCGAGGTTGGTCCGCTTCTCGATGGCCGCGACCTTCTTCGCCTCTTCCTCGGCGTCGATCCGCTTGTACACGAACCGCTGCTGCATCAGCGTCCAGAAGTTGTTCGCCAGCCAGTAGAAGAGCAGGCCGATCGGGAAGAAGAAGCCGAACAGCAGCACACCCAGCGGGAAGATGTACATGGTCAGCTTGTTCATGATCGCGGTCTGCGAGGTCGCCGACTCCGGGTTCTGGCGCTGCACCGAGTGGCGCGCGGTCAGATGGGTCAGGGCGCTCGCCAGGATCATCAGCGGAATCGAGACGAGGATGACCGAGGCGCGGTCCGCGTGCATCGAGTCGAGCACGGCCTGCGGCTGCGTGATGAAGTTCGACAGCCGCGCCCCGAACAGGTTCGCGTCGAGGTAGGAGTTCACGCCCTGCTGGTCGAAGCCGTAGTTCTCGGTGTGGCCCGGCGCGAACGAGCGCAGCACGTGAAACAGACCGATGAACACCGGGATCTGCAGGAGCATCGGCAGGCAGCCGCCGACCGGGTTGAACCCGTGCTCGCGCTGGAGCTTCTGCATCTCCTGCGCCTGGCGCTGCCGGTCGTTCGCGTACTTCTTCTGGATCTTCTTCATCTCCGGCGCGACCATCTGCATCTTGCGCATCGACCGGACCTGGTTCACGAACGGCTTGAACAGGATCGCCCGCAGCGACCAGACCAGGAAGATGATGCCGAGCACCCAGGAGATGCCGCTGGACTCGCCGAAGACGAACCCGAACACCTTGTGCCAGAACCAGAGGATCCAGGAGACCGGGAAGTAGATGAAATCGAGCACGAGGCCTTACTCCTTGGCGGCGGGGTGGTGTTCCGGGTCGGCCGGGTCGTTGTCCACGGCCGGCTCTTCGAGGTCAGGGTGGCGGGGTGGTACCGGGTCGTACCCACCGGGGTGCCACGGACCGCAGCGCAACAGCCTGCGCACGGTGAGCCAGGAGCCGCGCAGCGCGCCGTGGGTCGTCAGCGCCTCGACGGCGTACGCGCTACAGCTCGGCTCGAACCGGCAGCTGGGAGGGAGGACCGGCGAGATCCACTGCCGGTAGATGTTGATCGGCACCAGGAGCACCCGCGCCACCGGACCCGGTCGACGCGTCTTGGCGTCCTGGTCCTCGGTGTCGTGCAGGGTGGTCACTTGGCACCGCCGCTAACTGTGTCTGCCGGCCCGCCGTCGCGGCTTCCGAGCCGCAACCGCCGAAGGGCGGCGTCGATGTCGCTCCCGAGATCGGCACTCGCCGCCGAAGCGGCGGGTGGCAGCGCCCGAACGACCAACGTGCAGCCGGGCCGCACGGTTCCCAGGCGATCACGGACCACGTGGCGCAGGCGGCGGACCACCCGGTGGCGGACCACCGAGTTGCCGACCGCCTTGCTCACCACGAACCCGACCCTGGGGACCCCGCCGGACTCGGCGAGTGCCGGGTCGACGCGGTCGAATCCATCAGCGCCCGCGCGAAAGCGAGCGACCTCCTCGGCAGTGATGGCATGCACGACGAGCCTGGGGCGCCCAGCGCGGCGGCCCTTTCTGGTCACGAGCCGAAAGTTGTCGCTACCGGTCAGCCGAGCGGACGCGGGGAGCAAGCGCTCAGGCGGAGAGTTCTTTGCGACCCTTGCGCCGACGAGCCGCGAGGATCGCCCGGCCGGCACGGGTGCGCATGCGCAGGCGGAACCCGTGGGTCTTCGCCCGGCGGCGGTTGTTCGGCTGGAAAGTACGCTTGCTCACGACTGGATCTCCCGATACGGCTCGTCAAAGTTACTGTCCCCGTCGCGGCCTGACGGCGCGCAGGACTCACCCACAACTGACGGGAGACCTTCACAGGGTACGGCACACACTCAGACGGGCATGCATGTGGGTGGAGTCGGCGCAAGTTTGGGAGACCTTTGGGCGACACGCCAAGTATGTTCGGTGCTTGCCTACGCCTGCGTCTTGTGGCATACGCCACGGCTTGTTAGCGTGCGTGCTCTTGGTTGGCCAGGGGAGTGGGAGCCCACTGCGCCGCGGAGATTACGGCGGGGCCTCCGGCGGGTTCCGCTGCGGTACGTCGTACCTTCGTGCACAGTTGTGGACAACCCTGTGGATGCTGCTCACACCCGGGCCGCTTCTGCCGCTCGCCCTCGGCGGGCCGCACCAGGGTGCCGACACAACGAGGGGTAGCGGTGATGGTGCAAGGCCAACGCCATCGAGGGGAGGGGAGCTCGTAGGTGTCCGAGCAGCAGGTGAACCTGAGCGTGGTGTGGGAGCAGGTCGTGCGTGAGTTGTCCGCCGGCACGCTCTCTCCGCAGCAGCGGGCGTGGATGCGGGTGACCCGGCCCATCGGTCTGCTCGACGGCACCGCGTTGCTCGCCGCGCCGAGTGACTTCGCGAAGGACGCGATCGAGCGGGCGCTTCGCGAGCCGATCACCGACGCGCTGTCCCGCCGGCTCGGGCGCGTGGTCTCCCTCGCGGTGAAGGTCGACCCGGTCGACGCCAAGCCGTTGGCACCGCCACCCCCGGTCGTCGTGCAGTCGCCGCCGCCCCCGCCGCCGATCAACGTGCCGATGGCACCGGGCCAACCGCGGCCGGGCACACCCCGTCCCGGCGTTGGGTCACTCGTCGAGCAGACGCTCGTGATGGCCCCGCTGAGCGCAATAGACATTAATAACACTGAGAAGCCGCTGGGCAAGGGCGACAACGGCGCGGCGGACTCGGACAACGACGAGGTGGACGAGGAAGGCGACGCGCTCGCCACCGTCCACGAGATCTGGCCGGGCCCCCAGCACCAACAGCAGCCGCGGCCCCCGCTACCGCCGCTGCCCGGGCAGCCGTTCACGGCGCCGGCCCAACCGCAGACCTCCAAGACCCGCCTCAACGAGAAGTACACGTTCGACACGTTCGTGATCGGCGCGTCCAACCGGTTCGCGCACGCGGCCGCGGTCGCCGTCGCGGAGGCACCGGCCCGCGCGTACAACCCGCTGTTCATCTGGGGCGAGTCCGGGCTCGGCAAGACCCACCTGCTCCACGCGGTCGGCCACTACGCACAGCGGCTGTTCCCCGGCATGCGCGTGCGGTACGTGTCGACCGAGGAGTTCACGAACGACTTCATCAACTCGCTGCGCGACGACCGCAAGGTCGCGTTCCAGCGGCGCTACCGCGACATCGACGTGCTGCTCGTGGACGACATCCAGTTCCTTGAGGGCAAGGAAGGCACCCAGGAGGAGTTCTTCCACACCTTCAACACCCTCCACAACGCGAACAAGCAGATCGTCGTGTCGTCCGACCGGCCGCCGAAGCGGCTGGAGACGCTGGAGGACCGGCTGCGCACGCGGTTCGAGTGGGGACTGATCACCGACATCCAGCCGCCGGAGCTGGAGACCCGCATCGCCATCCTCCGCAAGAAGGCGGCGCAGGACCGGCTGCCGGCGCCGGCCGAGGTGCTCGAGTTCATCGCGGCCCGCATAGAGCACAACATCCGCGAGCTGGAGGGCGCGCTCATCCGCGTCACCGCGTTCGCCTCGCTGAACCAGCAGCCGGTCGACGTGCCACTGGCCGAGATCGTGCTGCGTGACCTGATCCCCGACTCGCAGGTCCCGGAGATCAGCGTCTCGACGATCATGGCCGTCACGGCCGAGTACTTCGCTGTGTCCATGGACGACCTGTGCGGCCCCGGCAAGACGAAGGCGCTCGCCCAGGCGCGGCAGATCTCCATGTACCTGTGCCGCGAGCTGACCGACATGTCGCTGCCCCGCATCGGGCAGACCTTCGGTGGCCGCGACCACACGACCGTCATGCACGCGGACAAGAAGATCCGCAAGGAGATGGCGGAGCGGCGCCGGGTCTACGACCAGGTCCAGGAACTCACCTCGCGGATCAAGCAACGCGCTCGCGGCTAGCTGAGCCAGATGGTTCGCTCACCTGAATCCCCTTGTGCGGCACGGGCTTGTGACGGACACAACCGAATCCGGTCGTGTCCGTCGCTGTGTCCTGCGTCGCACCGACCCCGCTCGTCACCTGGACGGGGGATTCCTGGGCCTTCCCGACCCTGTGCACAACCTGGGGGCGGACCCCACGCTTCTGGGGAGCGCGCTGTGGACAACTGTGGAGCATCTGTGGAGCAACCTTGCACAGGCTCGAGTTGTCCACGAGGGGCCCGAGTTGTCCCCGAGTTCTCCCCAGGCTCCATCCCCAGGGCTCGTACCGTCGCGACGTGCGGATGTGAGGGTTATCCACACAATCCACAGCACTTACTACTACGACTGTTTTTATCTTCAAAGGTTGTCAACAAAGAAAAAACAGGGGGTGCGGGTGCGCGAACGCATGCGTCGCGAAGTGGAAGCATCGAGGCATGGGGCCGATTGGAGCGGCGATCACGCACGCTCTACGGTGACGAGCAACGCATGCTCTTTCTCGAGGCGGCGTCCGCGCCGAGCGTGACCCCTCGTGGCTGGAAAGGAATCTCATGAAGATCCGCGTCGAGCGCGACGGTCTCGCCGACGCCGTCGCCTGGGTCGCGCGCAGCCTGCCGACCCGGCCGCCGGTTCCCGTTCTCGGCGGGATCCTTCTGGACGCCGGTGAGGGCGCCGACGGTCTGACCATCTCCGGCTTCGACTACGAGGTCTCCGCGACGGTCGGGGTCGCGGCGACGATCGCGGACGGCGGCCGCACGCTCGTTTCCGGCCGGCTCCTCGCCGACATCACCAAGTCCCTTCCGGCGCAACCGGTCGAGATCCTCGTCGACGGTGCGCGGGTGTCGATCACCTGTGGCAGCGCGAAGTTCTCGCTGCCGACGATGCCGGTGGAGGACTACCCGCAGCTGCCGGCGATGCCGCCGCTCGCCGGCGAGCTCGCCGGCGAGGTGTTCGGTCTCGCGGTCAGCCAGGTGGCGGTCGCGGCCGGCAAGGACGACACGCTCCCGATGCTGACCGGCGTCCGGGTCGAGATCTCGGGCGACAAGGTCACCCTCGTGGCCACCGACCGGTTCCGCCTGGCGATGCGCGAGTTCGAGTGGAAGGCCGAGGAGAGCATCAAGAGCCAGGGCGAGCTCGCGGTGCTCGTCCCGGCCCGCACGCTCGCCGACGCGGCGAAGTCGCTCGGCACGTCCGGCAACACGGTCGAGCTGGCGCTCGCCCCCGGCGACGGGCTGATCGGCCTGTCCGGCTCCGGCCGGCGCACGACCAGCCGCCTGCTTGACACGGAGTTCCCCCGGTACCGCCAGCTCCTGCCGAGCGAGCAGACCGCCGCCGCGATCGTGGAGGTGGGTGGGCTCGTCGAGGCGATCAAGCGCGTGTCGCTGGTGGCCGAGCGCGGCACCCAGGTCCGGCTCGAGTTCTCCGCCGGCGGCCTGCGGCTGTCCGCCGGCGGCGACGACGAGGGCTCCGCCGAGGAGGAGCTGTCGGTCGAGTACAACGGCGAGCCCGTGACGATCGCGTTCAACCCGAGCTTCCTCCAGGAGGGGCTCGGCGCGCTGCACGCCGACCGCGCCGAGTTGTCCTTCACCACACCGAGCCGTCCGGCGTTGATCAAGCCGGTGGGTGACGATGGGAACGTCACTCCGGGGTACCTGCATCTTCTGATGCCGGTGCGCCTCCCCGGCTGATTCGCCTTTCCAGGAGGAAGCAATGCAGCTCGGTCTCGTCGGCCTCGGCCGGATGGGCTTCAACATGCGTGAGCGGTTGCGCGCCGCCGGCCACGAGGTGGTCGGCTTCGACTACAACCCGGACGTGCGTGACGCCGACTCGCTCGCCGACATGGTGTCGAAGCTGCCCGCGCCGCGCGTGGTGTGGGTGATGGTGCCGGCCGGCGAGCCGACCCGGCAGACGATCGACGAACTCGGCGAGCTGCTCGCCGAGGGCGACCTCGTCATCGACGGCGGCAACTCACGTTTCTCGGACGACACCCGCAACTCCGCGCATCTCGCCGGGAAGGGGATCGCGTACCTCGACTGCGGGGTGTCCGGCGGCGTGTGGGGCAAGGACATCGGCTACGGCCTGATGGTCGGCGGCGACGAGAAGGACGTCGAGCGGGTGCTGCCGATCTTCGACGCGCTGCGTCCGGAGGGTCCGCGCGAGGAGGGCTTCGCGCACGCGGGTCCGGTCGGCGCGGGCCACTACGCGAAGATGATTCACAATGGCATCGAGTACGGCCTGATGCAGGCCTACGCCGAGGGCTTCGAGCTGCTCGAGGCCGCGAAGATCATCGAGGACGTGCCGGCGACGATCAAGGCGTGGCAGCGGGGCACCGTCGTCCGCTCGTGGTTGCTCGACCTCCTGGTCCGCGCGCTCGACTCCGACCCGGAGCTGGACGACCTGCGTGGGTACGTCGACGACTCCGGCGAGGGCCGGTGGACCGTCGAGGAGGCGATCAACCTCGCGGTGCCGGCGCCGGTCATCTCGGCCGCGCTGTTCGCCAGGTTCCGCTCGCGGCAGGACGACTCACCGGCCATGCGTGCCGTCGCGTCGCTGCGCAACCAGTTCGGTGGGCATGCCGTCCACGTGGCCGGGCCGAGCTCCGGCGCGGGCAGCACACAAGGCTGAGGCGACTGGGCGGAGCTAGCGGAGCGAACATCGTGTACGTCCGGCACTTGCAGGTCACCGACTTCCGTTCCTGGGAGCACGCGGACCTGGAGCTGGCCCCGGGACCCGCGGTGCTGGTCGGTTCGAACGGACAGGGCAAGACCAACCTGGTAGAGGCCCTGGGCTACGCGGCGACGCTCGGCTCGCACCGGGTGGCGACCGACGCGCCCCTCATCCGGCACGGCTGCGCCCGCGCGATCGTGCGGACCGCTGTCGTCAACGAGGGCCGTGAGCTGACGATCGAGCTGGAGATCACCGCCGGCAAGGCCAACCGCGCGCGGGTGAACAGGGGGCCGGTGCCCAGAACCAGGGACGTGCTCGGGATTCTGCGGACAGTGTTGTTCGCACCCGAGGACCTCGCCCTGGTGCGTGGCGACCCCGGCGAGCGGCGCCGCTTCCTGGACGACCTGCTGGTGTTGCGCACGCCCCGGTACGCCGGGGTTCGCGCGGACTACGACCGGGTGCTGCGGCAGCGGAACGCGTTGCTGAAGTCGTCCGGCCACGCGCGCCGCGCCGGCAAGAGCGGCGGCGACGCGCTGGGCACCCTGGACGTCTGGGACGGGCACCTCGCCCGGCACGGCGCCGAGCTGCTCGCCGCCCGGCTGGACCTTGTCGCCGATCTGGCCGACCACGTCACGGCCGCGTACGCCGGGGTCGCACCCGAGTCGCGGCCGGCGACGATCCGGTACCGCTCCGGCATCGCCGACTCGTTCCCCGACGACTACGGCACGACCGGGCGCGCCGACATGGAGGTACTGACCGACGCATTGCTCGCGGCCATGAGCGCGGGCCGCGACCAGGAGCTGGACCGCGGAGTGAGCCTCGTCGGCCCGCATCGCGACGAGCTGGAGCTGACACTCGACGCGTTCCCGGCGAAGGGCTACGCGTCGCACGGCGAGTCGTGGTCGTTCGCGCTGGCGCTGCGCCTAGGCTCCTACGAGCTGCTCCGGGCCGACGGCAACGAGCCGGTGCTCGTGCTCGACGACGTCTTCGCGGAGCTGGACCGCAGGAGGCGCGAGCGTCTCGCCGAGGTGTCGGTCGCGGCCGAACAGGTGCTGGTGACCGCCGCGGTGGCGGAGGACGTGCCGAAGGAGCTGGCCGGCGCTCGCTACCTTGTCGCCGACGGGGAGGTCCACCGTGAGTGATCGACAGCGATGTGACGAGTACCACAGCTGGGGACAAACCTGTGGATAGTGTGGATAAAGCTGTCACGCCGCGTCCGTCGGTAACCCCCAACGGGGGGGAATCGGGCGACCTGACCACCCAAAAGGGTGTTGATGTTGGGGCCGATGCTCGATCCGCTACGGAAGGTGACTATCCACAGCTGCGCGGGTCGGACCTCGCGCGCGCCGCGCTGGCTGCGGCGCGTGAGCAGACCGGCGGCCCGGCGGCCAAGCGGAACAGGTCCGTGGCGCGTGGCGCGGGCGCGGTCAACCGGCGCAGGCGGCGCTGGTCCGGAGCCGGCGCCGACGAGCGGGACCCGCAGCTGCTGGGGCGGCTGCTCGGCCGGGTCGCACTCGACCGCGGGTGGAACGGACGGCTCACCACGGGTCGCCTCTTCGACCGCTGGCACCTGATCGTCGGCGAGGACGTCGCCGAGCACGCGCGGCCGGTCGAGCTGAAGGACGCGGAACTCACCGTGCAGGCCGACTCGACCGCATGGGCGACACAGCTCCGCCTGCTCCAGAAGCAGCTCCTGGTCAAGATCGCCGCCGGCGTCGGAAATGACGTGGTCAAGAGGCTGAAAGTGCTCGGTCCCACCGCCCCGAGCTGGCGGTATGGACCACGGCACGTACGTGGCCGGGGGCCGCGCGACACCTACGGGTGACCCCGGTTGGCGCTATCGGGGCGGAAGGTGTGAAATCGGCGGAGAACAACCGCCGCACGCGTACGGGGTCGGTCGGGAGCTGTTGAACGCGTCTGCGACGGAGCTAGGGGTGTGTTCGCCCCCTTCTGCACGCGCGCACCAGTACTATTGAGACAGGCGATCGGCTAGGCCCTTTCCGGACAGGAGAACCCCCGCCCGTGGCGAACAACAACCATGAATACAACGCGTCCTCCATCAAGAAGCTGGAAGGCCTCGAAGCTGTTCGCAAGCGGCCCGGCATGTACATCGGGTCAACCGGTGAGCGCGGTCTCCACCACCTGATCCAGGAGGTCGTCGACAACTCCGTCGACGAGGCGATGGCGGGCTACGCGACGAGGGTCGAGGTCACGCTGCTGGCCGACGGCGGTGTGCGCGTCGTCGACGACGGGCGAGGCATCCCGGTCGAGATACACCCCGAGTACAACAGGCCGACGATCGAGATCGTCCTGACCGAGCTGCACGCCGGTGGCAAGTTCGACAGCGACACCTACGCGGTGTCCGGCGGCCTGCACGGCGTCGGCGTCTCCGTGGTCAACGCGCTGTCCACCAAGCTCGACATCGAGGTGCACTACAAGGGCAAGATCTGGCGCCAGCACTACGACCGCTCGGAGCCGGGGCCGCTGACCGACCACGGCGACACCGACGTCACGGGCACATCGGTCACCTTCTGGGCGGACGCCGGCATCTTCGAGACGACGACGTACAACGCCGAGACCATCGCGCGCCGGCTCCAGGAGATGGCCTTCCTCAACAAGGGCCTCACCATGATCCTGCGGGACGAGCGGGTGGCCGAGGAGGAGACCCACGAGGACGCCGAGGGGCACGCCGCGCGGGTCAAGGAGCGCACCTACCACTACCCGGGCGGGCTCGAGGACTTCGTCAAGCACATCAACCACACGCGCGAGGCGATCCACCAGAGCGTCATCTCCTTCGAGGCGAAGGGCGAGGGCGTCGAGGTCGAGGTGGCGATGCAGTGGAACACCGGCTACAGCGAGTCGGTGTACACGTTCGCCAACACGATCAACACGGCCGAGGGCGGTACCCACGAGGAGGGCTTCCGCGCCGCGCTCACCCGCGTGGTCAACGTGTACGCGCGCGACAAGAAGCTGCTGAAGGAGAAGGACCAGAACCTCACGGGCGACGACATCCGCGAGGGCCTGGCCGCGATCATCTCCATCAAGCTGGCCGAGCCGCAGTTCGAGGGGCAGACCAAGCAGAAGCTCGGCAACACCGAGGCCAAGACTTTCGTGCAGACGAACGCCAACGAGATGCTGGCCGACTGGTTCGAGCGCAACCCGTCCGACGCACGGACCATCGTGACGAAGGCGGTCTCCTCGGCCCAGGCCCGGATGGCGGCCCGCAAGGCCAGGGAGCTGGTCCGCCGCAAGGGCGCGCTCGACATCGGAGGCCTGCCCGGCAAGCTGAAGGACTGCCGGTCGACCAACCCGGAGGAGTGCGAGCTCTACATCGTGGAGGGCGACTCCGCGGGTGGCTCGGCCAAGGAGGGGCGTGACTCGCGCTTCCAGGCGATCCTCCCCATCCGCGGCAAGATCATCAACGTGGAGAAGGCCCGCATCGACCGGGTCCTCAAGAACACGGAGGTCCAGAGCCTGATCACGGCGCTGGGCACCGGCATCCACGAGGACTTCGACGAGCAGAAGCTGCGGTACCACAAGATCGTGCTGATGGCCGACGCGGACGTCGACGGCCAGCACATCCGGACCCTGCTGCTGACGCTGCTGTTCCGGTTCATGCGCGGGCTGGTCGAGCACGGCTACGTGTACCTCGCGCAGCCGCCCCTGTACAAGATCAAGTGGCAGCGCACCGAGCCGGAGTTCGCCTACTCCGACCGCGAGCGCGACGGCCTGATGAAGGCCGGCCTCGAGTCGGGCAAGAAGATCAACAAGGACGACGGCATCCAGCGGTACAAGGGTCTCGGCGAGATGAACGCCGACGAGCTGTGGGAGACCACCATGGACCCGGCGCACCGCCTGCTCCTTCAGGTGACGCTCGACGACGCCGCCCAGGCGGACGAACTGTTCAGCGTGCTGATGGGCGAGGACGTCGAGGCCCGCCGCTCGTTCATCACCCGCAACGCCAAGGATGTCCGCTTCCTCGACGTGTAGTCGTCGCGGAATGCGTTTGAAAGGAACTTCGTGACCGAGACCTTGCCTCCCGGGCCGCCGGAGAACGACCGCGTCGAGCCGGTCGACATCCAGCACGAGATGCAGCGCTCCTACATCGACTACGCGATGTCCGTCATCGTGTCCCGTGCGCTGCCCGACGTCCGCGACGGCCTGAAGCCCGTCCACCGGCGCGTCCTCTACTCGATGTACGACACGGGACTGCGACCGGAGCGCAGCCACGTCAAGTGCTCGCGCATCGTCGGCGACGTCATGGGTAACTACCACCCCCACGGCGACTCCGCGATCTACGACGCACTCGTCCGCCTCGCGCAGCCGTGGTCCATGCGGTACCCGCTGATCGACGGTCAGGGCAACTTCGGCTCGCCGGGCAACGATCCACAGGCCGCCATGCGGTACACCGAAGCACGCATGACGCCGCTGGCCATGGCGATGCTGCAGGACATCACCGAGGAGACCGTCGACTTCTCGGACAACTACGACGGCAAGACGCAGGAGCCGGACGTCCTGCCGGCCCGTATCCCGAACCTGCTCGTCAACGGCAGCAACGGGATCGCGGTCGGCATGGCGACCAACATCCCGCCGCACAACCTGCGCGAGGTCGCCGCCGGCGTGGTGTGGGCGCTCGAGAACTGGGACGCCTCCGACGACGAGACCCTCGCCGCGATGATGACGCGGATCAAGGGTCCCGACTTCCCGACCAAGGGCCTGATCCTCGGCACGCGCGGCATCGAGGACTGCTACCGCACCGGCCGCGGCTCGGTGCGCATGCGTGCGGTCGTCGAGGTCGACGAGGACGCCAAGGGCCGCACGATCCTGGTCGTCACCGAGCTGCCCTACCAGGTGAACCCGGACAACCTCATCGAGAACATCGCGGCGCTCGTCCGGGACGGCAAGGTCGGCGGCATCGCGAACGTCGACGACGAGTCGTCGAAGCGGGCCGGCATGCGGATCGTGATCACGCTCAAGCGGGACGCGGTCGCCAAGGTCGTGCTGAACAACCTGTACAAGCACACCCAGCTCCAGCACAACTTCGGCGTGAACATGCTGTCGCTGGTCGACGGCGTGCCGCGCACGCTGCGGCTGGACCAGATGATCCGGCACTACGTCCGCCACCAGGTCGACGTCATCGTCCGGCGCACCCGCTACCGGTTGCGCAAGGCGGAGGAGCGGGCCCACATCCTGCGTGGTCTGGTCAAGGCGCTGGACATGCTGGACGAGGTCATCGCTTTGATCCGCCGGTCGCCGACCGTCGACGAGGCCCGCACCGGCCTGATCGGTCTGCTCGGGGTCGACGAGATCCAGGCCAACGCCATCCTCGAGATGCAACTGCGCCGCCTCGCCGCCCTCGAACGGCAGAAGATCATCGAGGAGCTGGCCGAGATCGAGACGGTCATCGCTGACCTGCAGGACATCCTGGCCAAGCCGGAGCGCCAGCGTTCGATCGTCCGCGACGAGCTGATGGAGATCGTCGACAAGCACGGCGACGACCGGCGCACCCAGATCATCCCGTTCGACGGCGACGTGTCGGTCGAGGATCTGATCGCGGTCGAGGACGTCGTCGTCACGATCACCCGCACGGGTTACGCGAAGCGGACGAAGACGGACCTGTACCGGGCGCAGAAGCGTGGCGGCAAGGGCGTCCAGGGCGCCGGCCTGAAACAGGACGACATCGTGGCGCACTTCTTCGTGTGCTCCACGCACGACTGGATCCTGTTCTTCACCAACAAGGGCCGGGTGTACCGGGCCAAGGCGTACGAACTGCCGGAGGCAAACCGCAACGCACGCGGCCAGCACGTGGCGAACCTGCTCGCGTTCCAGCCGGACGAGCAGATCGCACAGGTCATCGAGATCAAGGACTACGAGGTCGCGCCGTACCTGGTGCTCGCGACCAAGAGCGGCCTGGTCAAGAAGAGCAAGCTGTCCGACTTCGACTCCAACCGCGCGGGCGGGCTGATCGGCATAAACCTCCGCGAGGACGACGAGCTGGTCGGCGCCGTGCTGTGCTCGGCGGACGACGATCTGCTCCTGGTGTCCGCCGGCGCCCAGTCCATCCGTTTCCACGGGAGCGACGAGGCACTGCGCCCGATGGGCCGCGCGACGTCCGGCGTGCTGGGCATGCGGTTCAACGACGGTGACGAACTGCTGACCCTGGGTGTCGTGCACGAGGACACGTTCCTGCTGGTCGCGACCAACGGCGGCTACGCCAAGCGCACGCCCATCAGCGACTACCCGGTCCAGGGCCGGGGCGGCAAGGGTGTGCTCACCGTTCAGTACGACAGCAAGCGTGGCAGGCTTGTGGGTGCAGTCATCGTCGACGAGGAGGACGAGCTGTACGCGATCACCTCCGCGGGCGGGGTCATCAGGACCTCGGCCAGGGAGGTCCGCAAGGCCGGCCGGCAGACGAAGGGGGTCCGCCTGATGAACCTGGGCGAAGGCACCACCCTCGTCGCCATCGCACGCAGTGCGGAGGTCGAAAACGGCAATGGTGCGGAATCCGACGCCGACGGCGACCCGGCCCCAACCGACACGGCCCAATTGTCGGCGGCAGGCAACGCAGTCAACGAGCAAGGCGTCATCACCGAGGGCGGCGATACGCCGACCGAGTCACAAGAGTAAGACGCGACAGACGTAGGGGACCCGCGTGACACCACCTGAGAAGCCCGGACGCACCGACCAGGGAGCGGATGCGGCCCAGACGTCCGCCGTCGCCACCAGCGGCCCGGCCCAGCAGGTCGACCAGGCTGCCGGTGGTAACCACGATGGCAACGGTCAGAAGCCGCCGGCCACGACAAACGTGGCCGGCGGCGACGACCTGGAGCTGAGCCACGGCACGCCGCCACCACCGTGGCAGCGGGCACAGAGCGAGAAGCCGACCCAGCCCACGAGCCAGCCGACCCCACCCCCGGGTTCGGGGGAGAAGACCGTCCGCGTCGAACGCCCGGTAGTGACGGGCACGGCCGCGGCGAGTTTGTTCGGCGGCTCCGACGCCCAGACGGTCAACGTGCCGCACAACCCGCCCCGGCAGAACACCCCGCCGGGTGGCATCCCGTCGGCGGCCCGCACCCCGGTGAACCTGGACAACGCGGGCAGCCCGTCGTCCACGGGCCCGCTGCGCGCGGTGGGTGCGGCGGCCCCGAGCGCACTACGCAGGCCCGGCCGCGGCCCACGCCGAGCCAACCTGCAGATCAAGCGCTTCGACCCGTGGTCGGTACTGAAGCTGTCGCTGGTGCTGGGCGTGGCACTGTTCTTCGTCTGGCTGGTGGCGGTGGGCATCCTGTACGCCGTGCTCGACGGCATGGGCGTGTGGGACAACCTGAACGGCATCTCCGACGAGCTGCTCCAGGGCTCCAGTGAGACGGGCGAACCCCTGATCAGCGCCGGCCGCGTCTTCGGCGTAGCCGCGATCATCGGCGCGGTGAACATCGTCCTCTTCAGCGCACTGGCGACGGTGGGCGCGTTCATCTACAACGTGTCGGCCGACCTGGCAGGCGGCCTGGAGGTCACCCTGGCAGAACGCGAGTGATCCGGGTGTTGTAGTCTTCTCAACGCATCCGGGGCCTATAGCTCAGGCGGTTAGAGCACTTCGCTGATAACGAAGGGGTCGGAGGTTCAAGTCCTCCTAGGCCCACGGACGAACTCTGGACGACCCTGCTCGGTGGCCTTTGTCGGCCACCTCGCTGGGTCGTTCGTTTGTTGTGTTGGGGGCAGAGCGCCCCCAGACCCCCGCACGGTGTGGTTGGTTGTCGACCCAGCGTGATCTCGGTTGTCGCAAGGCTTCGCTTCCCTTTGAGCGGGCCTATGGCAGACTTGTGGGGCCGCTCGCAGGGATCAACAGGGGTTCGCGAGCGTAGTAGGTCTTTGTTTTGCCGAAGGAGGCAATGGACGTGAAGAAGCTTCTCGCACTGGCAGCCGTGGCCGGCGGCGTTCTCTTCGTGATTCGCCGCAGCAAGTCCGCCAAGGCGCAGGACGACCTGTGGCGCGAGGCTACCGCTCCTGCCGCAGGCGCCAAGAAGGCCTGACACCGGCTAGATCACACCTGGCGAGCCTCGCGCCCGCCAGCCCGAGCGTGGGCGACCCCCACGCTCCCCGGGGACGTAGCTCAATTGGCAGAGCACTGCCTTTGCAAGGCAGGGGTTAGGGGTTCGATTCCCCTCGTCTCCACGAAGATGCCCGAGGGCAAAGGCACCGGTCAGCAGGTCTGTCCCCCGCCGCCTGGGCCGTTCGCACTGGCTTACGTCCTCACCCGCGTGCCCCCTCGGACTCACCGCGTTCTCCTGGCGAGCACGCTTGCCTTTCAGTCGACGAGCCCCAGGTCACGCGCTTGCTTCTTGAAGTTCGTGCTTCCCAAGGATGATCTTGGGATAGTGACGGTCCGCACGACGGCCCTTTTCGGCTTTTTGATCTTTCGTCGGCCGCCGTACAGCTCAGCTTGTGACTTCTGAACGGCTACCTCGACCTGCGTTACTGCCAGTACCTCGGCGGCTGTCGCACAGGATCGATGCTGTCGAACCGGCGGTTGGGGTTCGGATCGAGCCCTTTGACCTGGATCAGCCGTTGGGTCTTCGCATCCTCCAGATGCTCCATCACACCAGGCATCGCGGCGACGACCGCGCCAATCGCGAGCGCCAGGCCCCGCAGGCCTGGCTGTCTCTGTCCGTACCGCACATGGTGTAGCCGAGACTTCCGGATTGCGGCTGTCTCGTGTGGCTCGTCGAACTGGTTCGCGTCGTTGGTCACGAACACCTCGTAGAGCGCGCTCGCATCCCGCAAGAGTGGAATGTCCTTCTTGCCCGACCATCCGAGGTCATGAACATGATCAACTCGATGTGTCGGCAGGGACGCGACGGAGCACGGGTAGTAGTTGGATCGGCGTGTCAGCGTCTAACAAGATCCGCATCAGGCAACCGGGGTCTGTCGCCGTTCCCTCGGCCGCCAGCTGTCCACGTACTTGGCGAACTCCCATGCGTCTGCGGCCGCATTCGCATCCACCGATGGCAATAGTCCTTGATCGACCTCATCGGCACGCCATCAGCGACGAATCCCGCCACGTTCTCGTAGGGCACACGTGTTCCTGTGACCACCGGGTGCCCGGACCTGATCTCTGGATCGACCTCGACATGATCGTTGGGCCTGAGCAGGGGAGGTATCTGTACGTCATTCCTGTTGACGATGGGACCCAGTACGTCGCTCATCTCGGCCATGACGAACTGCCCAGGGTGCTCGACGAGGTCGATGGCCTCATCGTTCCTGACCAGAACGATGCTTCCGTCGTCTGAGACAAGCGTGTACTGCGACAGGTGCCCCACTTCGCCCAGGTTTCGCAGGTTGCCCAGCGACTGTCTGACTCGCTGCGGAGAGGAGTCCTTCCGTAGGTAGACACAGGTCCTCAGAGCGACGACGTCACGGAACGAGTACAGGATCGGTCGCTGGCGCGACACTTCAGGGACGAGCACGGCGCCCGATGCTGTCTCCCGGCGCGAATGGCTCAGCTGACGCACGGTCGCGCCAGAGAGAGCTGGTGCCAGGCACGGCGGGAATGACACCGTGCGACCTTCCGCGACGACAGACCGGATACTGGATCTATCGTCGCACGTTCAAACTAGATGGCTCATGGTCTGGGCGGGCGTGCCGGGACGTGTCACCGGGGTGAGTGTCAGTGTGTTTCTTTCGGCGGTGATACCGCGCGCTTGAAGTCCGGGCACTCCACCAACGGCTCGTGGTCGCAGGTCGCGGCGTGACGGAGGCTGTCGCGCATTCGTGCCAGACGCGCTATGTCCTCTTCCAGATCGCGTGCCTTGGCCGCCATCCGGACCCGCAACTCGGTGTCCCCGGGTGTGGCGACCAGGAACCTCGCGATCTCGGCGATCGTGAAGCCGGCGCCGCGTGCGCAAACAATCAGCGCGAGCCGGTCCAGGACCTCGGGCTCGTACGCGCGACGTAGGCCGTTGCGGCCCGCCGAGGTCAGCAAGCCCCGCTTCTCGTAGAACCGTAGTGCCGACGGGGCCAGTCCGGACTTCGACGCCACCTCGGCGATGTCGAGCAACATCGGCCGCTCCCTTGACTTGAACCGCGCTTGAAGTCGGAGGGTAGCCGGCATGAAGATTCAGCACCTCAACTGCGGGTCCGTTCGGCGGATCGAGGCGACCTACGCCGGCCCGCCGCCCGCGCATGCCGTCAACCACTGCCTGCTGGTCGAGACCGACGACGGGCTCGTCCTCGTCGAGACCGGGCTCGGGCTCGGCGACGTCCGCGATCCCGGCAACACCCTCGGCGCCGCATGGGTCGAGATGGCCCAACCCTTGCTCGACGAGGACGAGACGGCGGTCCGCCAGCTCGCCCGGCGCGGCTTCGAGCCCGACGACGTGCGGCACATCCTTCTCACCCACCTCGACGTCGACCATTGTGGTGGCCTGCCCGACTTCCCGGACGCCCAGGTCCACGTCCTGGCCGCCGAACTCGACGCCGCCCTGGCCGAGGCGCCCAGCTTCCGGTACCGGCCCGCCCACTGGGCGCACGGGCCGAAGTGGGCCACCTACGCGGAAACCGACCGGGAGTGGTTCGGGCTACCCGCGATCCAGCCACGCGGTCTCCCGCCGGCGATCCAGCTCGTCCCTCTCGGTGGACACACTGCCGGCCACACGGGTGTCGCCGTCGCGGACGGCGACACGTGGCTACTGCACTGCGGCGACGCCTACTACTACCACCGCGAACTCGACGCCACGCCCGAGCCGCATCCGGTGCTCGACATCGTCCAGACGCGGTCCGAGGTCGACCACGACCTGCGTCTCGACACCCAGGCGCGCCTACGTCGACTCGCCGGCAAGGTCACCCTCGTCAGTGCCCACGATCCCTGGGAGTTCGCGCGCCTTACTGGCACGCCGCCTGCCTCGTCACCTGGAACGACGTCGTCTCGCCCCACGTGATCGTGGAGCCGTCGCAGAACCTGGTGAAGCCGCCGACCGCGACATCGTGGGTCGCGTCCGTGTAGTACACGCGGTCGCACTGGAACCCCGCCCTGCACGCGGGGATCGCCGACGCCGGGGCCGCTACCAGCAGTGGAGCGGCGACGAGTGCGGACACGAGAACGGCAATCCGGCGGACCATGTGAGCGCCTCCTCGAACGACATACGTGACTTTCTCTCACGTTAGTCGCGAGAACACGGAACGCAATCAACCGTTCGGCCTCTGTGACAGCGCCTCTTCGAAGCGGGTCCGGTACGCCACCGCCGGTGGCAGCGACTCGAAGCCGAACAGCACCGTCGTGACCGGCACGTCGACCGCCGCGGCCACCTCGGCCGCCGGCACCGGGCCCATGCCGCCGCACAGCTCCACCCGCTCGGCGCCCGCGGCCACCAGCGACACGGCCACCGGGGCAACCGAAGCCACCGACTGCACCGTCATCACCGTCGTGGCACCGAACGTCCATCGCCCCGGCTCGGGGTCCTCGAACAGCACCGCCGACGCGACCGGCGGCAGCGCCAGGCCCGGAAAACCCACCGGCACCCCCGGCGCGACCGCCAGCACGGCGGCCGCCGTCTCGAAGCCAAGACCCCCGTACAGCTCGATCAGGCTCACCGCGCCGAAGGAGGCCGCCACCGCCGTCGCCACCGCCGCGGACGGGACCGGGACGATGGTCGTCTCCGACAGCTCGTCCGCGTGCACGACCCTCCCGGCCGGGTCGGCGCCGGGGACCAGCACGAGGAACAGGTTGCGAAACATGGACTTCTCCCCATGTGGTTGACTCAGCGCCCTATGAAACGCGCTCTCCTGCTCGGCCCCCTGCTGGTTGTCGCGCTCGCCGGCTGCACGGACGAGGCCACGGACGATCCGACGGTCGACGTGACCACGCCGTCGTCGACCGCGGGCCCCACCCAGGCCGCGCTGCCGCCCGATCCGCAGCCGGCCGGCGCCGGACCCTGCCCGTACCTCGACGAAGACTACGTCGCGGACACCAACGGCCAACATGTCGGCAGCGTGAAGACCTCGGCCGACCAGCCGCCGGCGTGCTTCTTCTACCGGCCGGACGGCTCGGTGCAGCTGACCGTCCGCGTCTACACCGGTGACGCGAGCGTCGCGAAGGCGCTCGTCGACGACGCCGCGCCCGTCGCCACGTCCAACCCGGCCGAGCTCGCCGGCGGCTGGAAGGGCGGCGCGGAGGCCACCGACGACGGCGCGGTCTACGCGGTCGCCAAGGACGCGTCGGCCGTCATCGTCTCCACCAACCAGGAGCAGACGATCAAGGCCAAGCAGATCGCGCAGCAGGCGATCGAGTCGCTGGGTCTCTGAAAGTCGTCTCTGAAAGTCGTCTCTGAAGGTCTCTGAAGGTCTCTGAAAGACCAAGCCCCGCCGGCGTACACCGGCGGGGCTCAGGAAAGCACGAGCACCTAGCGTTTCGTGCTCGACTTCTGCGACTGGCCGTTCTGCGACGCGTCGGTCTCCTCCGGCTTGTTGTCCACCGGCTCGACCGGACGCGGTGGCGGCAACAGCTCGTCCTGCTGAGCCGTCTTGCTGCGCACCACGGCCGCCACGCCACCCGCGATGATCACGAGCAGCAGCAGCCTCGGCCAGCGACGCTTGCGCTTCGGCTTCTCCGCGGCCAGTGCCGCGGCCTCCTCGCGCACCCGCTTCTTCAGCTTGACCGCCTCCGCCTTGGCGGACGCCGTCAGCTTCGCCGCGTCGGCCCTGACCTGCCTCGCCGACTTGGCCGCCTTGCTCTTCTTGGCGTCCTTGCGGGCCTGCTTGGCGGCCTTGGCCAGGTCCTTGCGGGTGTGCTTGGCCGTCTTGGCCAGCTTCCGCCGCGCCCGCCGGGTGGTCTTGGCGACCTCCTGACGAACCTCCTCCGCGCCCTCTGCCAGCGCCTCGGCGAGCTGCCGTGGCGCGACCCCGCGCTCGGTCAGCTTGCGGTCGGCTTTACGGGCGGCCCGCGAAGTGGCTTCAACGCTGGCCTGACCAGCGCGCTTGGCATTACGACGCGCTGCGCCCCATCCCGAGCTGACGGCCTTGCCGACCGTCTCTCCGGCCCGGGTCATGGCCTTCACATCGTCCATTGTTCGCTCCAGGGTGGGTTGTCGGACACCTACTATCCTGCCCCTTCCGGAACGATCCTGCTGTGGATGGCACGATGAAGAGGTGGCTGAAAGCAACGAGTCCCTTGTCGGGGTGAAGGTGTCGGCAACCCTGCACACCTCGAAGGGCGACATCCGGATCAACCTTTTCCCTGATCAGGCCCCCAAGACCGTGGCCAACTTCGTGGGACTCGCCGAGGGCACCAAGGAGTACGCCCCGCGCAACTCCAAGGGCGGCACCTCCGGGCCCTTCTACGACGGCATGATCTTCCACCGGGTCATCGACGGCTTCATGATCCAGACCGGCGACCCGACCGGTACCGGCCGGGGCGGCCCCGGCTACGAGTTCGCCGACGAGTTCCACCCCGAGCTGCAGTTCAACAAGCCGTACCTGCTCGGCATGGCCAACCCGGGCCGCGCCAACGCGAACGGCTCGCAGTTCTTCGTCACCGTGGCGCCGACGACGTGGCTGAACTTCAAGCACACGATCTTCGGCGAGGTGGCCGACCAGGACTCGCGGAACGTGGTGGACACGATCGCGACGACCAAGACCACGCCGCCGCACGACAAGCCGGAGGAAGACATCGTCGTGGAGCGGGTCAGCGTCGAGCGGGGCTGAGTTGTCCGTCAACAGGCAGCAGGGCCTGCCCGCCTGCGTGAGACATCCCGACCGGCCGACCGGTCTGCGCTGCGTGCGGTGCGATCGGCCGGCCTGTCCGGACTGCCTTCGGGAGGCCTCGGTCGGCTACCAGTGCGTCGACTGCGTGGCCGAGGGCGGCAAGACGGTCCGCCCGGCGCGGGACGTCTCGGGCGCCCGCAGCCGCGCGGGCACCCGGCCGATGGTCGTCGTGCCGGTGCTCATCCTCCTGAACGTGCTGGTGTTCGCCTTCACCGCGTACCAGGCGCACAGCATCGTCGACAACGACCGGTCGAGCCTGTTCGTCGACTGGACGCTCATCCCCAGCCTGGTCGCCGGCGGCGACTACTGGCGCCTGGTGACCTCCGGCTTCCTGCACTTCGGCAACTACGGCGGCTACGGCCCCGTGCACCTCATCTTCAACATGTTCGCTCTGTACGTGCTGGGGCGCGACCTCGAGATCGTGCTCGGCCGCGTCCGGTTCCTGGCCGTCTACGTGCTCGCCCTGCTCGGCGGCTCGGTCGCGGTGATGCTGTTCGGCGAGTCGCTCGGTAGCGTCGCCGGCGCGTCCGGGGCGATCTACGGCCTGTTCGGCGGGATCGCGGTCGTGGTGTTCCGTGCCAAGATGAACCCCCGGCCCGTGTTGATCCTGCTCGGGATCAACATCGTCCTGTCGATCACGCTGCCGGGCATCTCGCTGCTCGGCCACCTCGGCGGGCTCGTGGTCGGCGCGCTGGCGACGGCGGCGCTGGTCTACGCGCCGAGGAACGAGAACCTGGTCCGTTTCCAGGTGTTGGCGTGCGTGGCGATCTCCGTCGTGCTCGTCGTCGTGGTCGCCCTGCGGATCGGCGCGATGGACGCCTGCGACTCGGTGACCGTCGACGGGCGCCTCTTCGGTTGCACGGGGCTCGGCTAGTGTCCCGCGCCGGGAATGCGGTGATTAAGTCGGTGGATCCAGGTTTCTGCTGGCAAGGCGCCGGTTCGCCCTCGTACTGGGTGGTACTTGGGCGAACCGGTAACGCCGCCAGCAGGAAGCTGGGCCGCCGAATTAGTTGCCTGATTTCCGGCGCGGGACACTAGGTCCGCAGCGCCAGGAGCTCGTCGACGACGTCGACCGGGTCGGCGCCGAGGTCGAACCGGCCGAGCACCACCAGGGCCGGCTCCTCGGCATTCCCCGCGTCCACCTCGATGGTGGCGGACTCGCGGCCGAGGCGGCGGGTGCGGACAAGCCGTACGTTCACCTCGGCCCACGTCCACGTCCGGGTGCCGGTCAGCCCACGGACGGCGATGCCGTCCCGGTCGGCGGCGAGCCGCGGGCGTGCCACCGTGGTGTAGAGCCCGGTCAGTGCGAGCAGCAGCGCCACCACGCCGAGCAGCACTCGACCGGGTGGATCATCGGCCAGCGCGGCCCACGCGGCGGCCGCGGCCGCCAGCACCCAGGACAGGGTCACCACGGCGGGCTGTGGTGACCACGTTTTCGCTGGTGGCGGGGTCACGGATGCCGTCACACTCCGGATTCGGGAGAGCCGCGAATGCGAGTTATCCACAGCAGTTGTCCACACTGGGGATGACTTACACCCGTGTGGTTCAATTACTCTGCGCTGAACGGGCGAGTCGAGGTCAACTGCCAGCGGAAAGCTAGCGCCACCGCATGGTCATCAGCAGCCCGCCGATCATCAGGGCGAAGCCGATGGCGAAGTTCCAGTTGCCGAGGTCGGCCATGAAGGGGATGCTTTCCCCCGCGATGTAGTTGACCACAAGCCAGGCCAGCCCCAGGATCATCACGCCAAGCATCACCGCGACGTAGATCGGGTGCGACGGACCCGCGGTCTTCACCTTGACCGGGGTACGCCGGTCAGTGGGTGGCGTGTAGACAGCCTTCTTGCGGACCTTGGACTTAGGCATGGGAGTCCTCACTGGCGTGTAGCTTGGGCACAAACACCACTCTGCAACACGTTAACGTAGCCGAGGGCATCGGCGAACCCATAGGTCGGGGACCTCGAAGGGAGCGCTCGCGTGGGCACCGTTGAGCACGTCGGCCGTGGGGCGGGCCGAATCTCCGGCGACCTGGGCAACCGGGCGCCGTCGCCGTATCCGCGGCGGCGGCTTCCCGAGCCACCGACCGTTCGCATTCCCAAAGAGTTGTTACGCCCCGCACCCCCGCGGAAGGACCCAGTGCGCACGGTCGTCCGCACCATCGGCGAGGTGTTGATCACACTCGGCCTCGTCGTGCTGCTGTTCGTCGTCTACGAGGTCTACTGGACGGACCTGATCTCCGCCGGCAAGCAGCGCGACGCCACGAGCGTGCTGGACAACGAGTGGAAGCAGAAGACCGAGGACCCGCAGCGCCAGGACCACTTCACGGGCCTCGGCGAGGGCGACGGCTTCGCCAAGATGTACATCCCGTCCTTCGGCGCCGACTACCACTTCACGATCGTGGAGGGCACCACGGCGGAGAGCCTGGAGATCGGCCCGGGTCACTACACGCACACGGCGTACCCGGGCGAGGCGGGCAACTTCGCCGTCGCCGGCCACCGGGTCGGCAAGGGCGCGCCGTTCAACGACATCAACCTGATCGGCTCCTGCGACGCGATCGTGGTGGAGACCCAGAACAACTGGTTCGTCTACCGCGCGCTGCCCAAAGAGGAGGAGAAGGCCGGCTGGGCCGAGAACCAGGGCAAGGAGGCGAAGTGCAAGGGCGTCTCCGTGCTCGGCGGCCCGTACAAGAACGTGGTCGGCCAGCAGATCGTGACGCCGAGCGACGGCCTCGTGGTCGCCCCGGTACCCGGTTCGTCCACGGCGCCCAGCGCGGGTGAACAGGCCGCGCTGATGACGCTCACGACCTGTCATCCCCGGTTCTCCGACAAGCAGCGCCTGATCGTGCACGCGGTGTTGGTCAAGCAGTGGGCGAAGGACCCGGCCAAGCCGAACTGGACGCCGCCGGAGATGAAGGAGATCTCCTGATGTACGCCTGGATCTGGCAGCACCTGCCGGGCCCGTTCGCGGTCCGGCTGGTGTTGGCCACGGCGCTGGTGCTGGGGTTCGTGGCGCTGCTGATGTTCATCGTGTTCCCGTGGGCGGAGCCGCTGCTGCCGTTCAACAACGTCACCACCCCGCAGTAACGGCGCGACCGGCCAGGCCGACGGCGAACACGCCGAGGCCGACCAGTACCGAGCCGAGCGGGAGGGTGGCGGCGAGCAGGAGGCAGCCGGCCAGGCCGATCACGTTGAGTGACCGTGGCCAGCGGCGGTCGGCGCCGGTCTGGGTGGCCGCGGACAGGTTCGCCACGGCGTAGTAGACGAGCACGCCGAACGACGAGAAGCCGATCACCGCGCGGAGGTCGGTGGTCAGCACGAGCACGCACACGACGACGCCGACGGCCAGCTCCGCCCGGTGCGGCACGGCGAACTTCGGGTGCACGGCGGCCAGCCAGCGCGGCAGGTCGTGCTCGCGTGCCATGGCGAGCGCCGTACGTCCGACGCCGGCGATGAGCGCGAGCAACGCACCGAGACTGGCGGCCCCGGCACCGATGGTCACCAGGAACGTCCACCGTGGACCGACGGCGTCGGAGAGTGGTGCGGTGGACCGCGAAAGTCGTTCCGCGCCAAGGGTGTGCAGGAGGGTGACGCCGACCGCGAGGTAGATGACCAGTGCCCCGCCGAGGGCCCCGACGATGGCGCGTGGGATGGTCCGCCGGGGTTCGACCACCTCCTCGGCAAGGGTGGCGATCCGCGCGTACCCCGCGAAGGCGAAGAACAGCAAACCCGCTGCCTGCAACACGTCCAGCGGTCCGACCGGCTGTGCGGGACCCTCGGCCCCGGCCGATCCGTCTGATATGGACAGAACGATTATCAGTAACAGCAGGAAAATCACGATCCCGAGCAGGATCCTGGTGACGAGTGCGGTCCGGGTGATCCCGCGCAGGTTGACCAGGACGAGCACGACGACGGCGCCGGCCGCGACCGGCTTCGCGTACGCCGGCGCCACGTACGCCGCGAACGTCAGCGCCATCGCCGCGCAGCTCGCGGTCTTCCCGACGACGAACCCCCAGCCGGCCGTGAACCCCCACCACGGTCCGAGCCGCTCCCGCCCGTAGACGTACGTACCCCCGGACGACGGGTACACGGCGGCCAGCTGTGCGGAGGCCGCGGCGTTACAGTAAGCGACGAACCCCGCCACGAGAATCGCCACCGGCAGCCATCCGCCGGCGCTCGCCGCGGCCGGCCCGAAGACCGCGAACACCCCGGCGCCGAGCATCGACCCAAGGCCGATCGCGGTGGCGTCGAGTGTGCCGAGCCGCCGGGCGAGATCGGTCAACGTCGGCCTCCCGTGGCAGTAAAGTCTGTGGCATGCGTGTGCTGGTGGTCGACAACTACGACAGCTTCGTCTACAACCTCGTCCACTACCTGGCCCAGCTTGGTGCCGAGTGTGTCGTGTTGCGCAACGACGCGCCGGAGCTGAACCCGTCGGTGCTCGACGACGTCGACGCGGTGCTGGTCAGTCCCGGTCCGAGCACCCCGGAACGAGCCGGGGTCAGCGTCGACATGGTCCGCTGGTGCGCGGCGGTCAGGCGCCCGCTGCTGGGCGTGTGCCTCGGCCACCAGGCGATCGGCGTGGCGTGGGACGCCACGGTCGACCGCGCGCCGGAGCTGCTGCACGGCAAGACGAGCCAGGTCCACCACAAGGGTATCGGCGTGCTGGCCGGCCTCCCGGACCCGTTCACCGCGACCCGGTACCACTCGCTGACGATCCTCCCCGACACCATCCCGGCCGACGTCTTCGAGGTGACGGGCGAGACGGACACCGGTGTGGTGATGGCCATGCGCCACCGGGAGCTCCCCATCGAAGGCGTCCAGTTCCACCCGGAGTCGGTCCTCACCGAAGGCGGCCACCGCATGCTGGCCAACTGGCTGGCGAGCGCGGGCCACGCGGTCCCCGAACAACGCGTCCGCGACCTGGAGAACGCCATGCGCACGCTGGCGGACGCGGCAGGCCGGCCGTAGCTCACTCCGGGCGGGGGACCTGGGGAGACGTGTCGCTGACGGCCGCGTTCGCGAGGGTCTGGCCGATGGCCGGGGCGTGTTTGAACAGGTTCGCGCCCCACACGACCGTCACCGGGCCGGTCGTCGCGACGTGGACGCCGTCGCCCAGGGAGGCCGGGGAGTCGCAGTAGACCTCGTCGACGATCTCGTCCCCGACACCGACCAGTGCCTCGCGCACGTAGGCCCGCACCAGCTCGCGGGAGTCCTCGATCACCTCGTCGCGGCCACGTTCCCACTCCTCGTCCTCGGGGGGCAGGTTCAGGCCGATCGACCACAGGCCCGGCGCCGACAGGTGCTGGTAGCTCGAGATCCCGGACCGCCATGACTGGGTGCCGTCCAGCCAGCACGGCGGCACCGCGTCGGGGTCCTTCAGCCGGAACGTGAACCGGACGTGATGCGCCAGCTCCGTCGGCAGGTACAGGTCCACCTGCGAGGCCAGCTCCAGTGACCCGCGCCCGGCCGCCACCACCACCCGGTCCACCTCGTGCACGCCACCCGACCCGTACACCGTGACCCAGTCGTCGTGCGGCTCGATCCGGTAGATGTGCTCCTGGCGCACCCGGTTCCCGATCGCCGCGCGGAGGAACCGGCCGGTCGCCGGGGCGTCGATGACGCCGCCGGCCGGGTCGATCAGCGCCGGGCCGGGCAGGGTCGACACGGGTAGGCCGAGCGCCGGGTCGACCTCGTCCACCAGCGTGTGGTCCACGCCCGCGTCGGCCATCGCGGTGGCCCAGTCGGGTGCCGCGGGGCCGGTCAGCACGGTGGTCTGCTGGCCGACCAGCCTGTTGCCGGCCCGGTGTGTCCAGTCCGCCCACAGGCCGGCGGCCGCGGCCGCGTACGCGACCAGGCCCGAGTCACCGTGGGCGAGCCGGAAGATCCGCGAGCTGCCGGCCGACCGGGCGGCCATCGGTGCGCCCGTCTCGAACACCGTCGCTTCCGAACCGTGCCGTAGCAGCGCGTACGCCGTCGAGAGGCCGACCACGCCGGCCCCGACCACGGCGGTACGCATCTGCATCTGCGGGTTAGCCGCCGATCTTCAGCTTCGTCGCGACGAGCACACCGATGTTCTGGTCCTTGTCGACCTTCGAGCCCGGCGCCTTGTCCTGCTCGATGATCTTGTTCAGCTCGTTCTGGTCGTTGGTCTCGCCGCCGGTCTCGACGTCGAGCTGACCGGTCCAGCCGAGGCCCCGCATCAGCTGCCGCGCCTCGTTCACGCTCATGCCCGAGAGGTCCGGCATGTCGAACGTGTTGTCGTTCTGCTGCTGGCCGTTCGACACGGTCAGCGTGATCGTGGTGCCCTCCGGCTGCTGGCCCGACGGGTCCTGGGCGATGACCTGGCCCGCCGGCCTGTCGGAGTCCTGCTCCTGCTTCTTGACCTCGTAGTTGGCGTTCTCGAGCTTGGCCTTGGCCGAGTCGAAGTCCTCGCCGACGACGTTCGGCACGGTCGGGTCCTGCTTCTTCTTGCCCACCGCCAGCTTGACCGTGGAGCCCTTGACGACCTGCGAGGCCGCGGGCGGGTTCTGCGAGGTGACCTTGCCGACCTGGTCCTCGTCGTCGACCTCTTCCTCGTCGACGTTCGGGTCGACGACCAGGCCGGCCTGCACCAGCTGGGCCTTCGCGTCGTCCGGGTCGGCGCCGACGACGTTGGGCACCGTGATCTTGTCGGCTTCCTTGCCGACGATGAGGACGAGCTTGTCGTCCTTGTCCATCTTGGTGCCCGGCTTGGGGGTCGTGTCGATGACCTTGCCGATGGACTCCGGCCCGCACTTGCCGGGCTCGTTCGTCGGCGTCTGCTCGCACGTCACGTACTGGACCTCGGGGTGGAAGCCCCTGTTGGTCAGGTCGTTGCGGGCGGCGTCGAGCGTCTGCCCGGTCACGTCCGGCACCGCTGCCAGCCCGGACGGCGCCTCGTCGCCGAGCACGCTGCTCATCAGCCAGATCAGCACGGCGATCAGCGAGACGCCGAGGACGGTGAGCAACGCGATGAGCCAGCCCTTGCGGCGCCGGCGCCTGCGTTCCTCCTCCTCGTCCTCGTACGGGTCGTAGTCGTCGTCGGCCATGGCCTGCGGGCGGTGGCGGCCACGCTGCTGGGGCATCGCGGTGGTCCGGCCCTGCGACATGATCGTCGTGCGGTCTTCGTCGGTCATCACCATCGGCGCGAGCGGCCGCTGGCCGGACAGCACCCGGACCAGGTCGGTGCGCATCTCCGCCGCCGACTGGTACCGGTTGGCCGCGCCCTTGGACATGGCCTTCAGCACGATGGCGTCCAGCGCCGGGTTCACCCTCGGGTTCAGCGCCGACGGCGGCTTCGGGTCCTCCCGCACGTGCTGGTAGGCGACCGCGACGGGGGAGTCGCCGGTGAACGGCGGCTCGCCGGTCAGCAGCTCGAACAGCACGCAGCCGGCGGCGTACACGTCACTTCGCGCGTCGACGGTCTCGCCGCGGGCCTGCTCCGGCGACAGGTACTGGGCGGTCCCTATCACCGCCGCCGTCTGCGTCACCGCGGCCTGGCCGTCGTGCACGGCCCGCGCGATGCCGAAGTCCATCACCTTGACCGCACCGGTCCTGGTGATCATGACGTTGGCGGGCTTGACGTCCCGGTGGATGATGCCGTGCCGGTGGGAGAAGTCCAGCGCCGCGCTGACGTCGGCCATGATCTCCATGGCACGCTGGCCGGGCAGCGGACCCTCGGTCTTCACGATGTCCCGCAGCGTCCGCCCGTCCACGTACTCCATGACGATGTAGGGCAGCGGGCCGTGCTCGGTTCTTGTCTCGCCGGTGTCGTACACGGCGACGATCGCGGGGTGGTTGAGCGCGGCGGCGTTCTGGGCCTCGCGGCGGAACCGCTCCTGGAACTGCGGGTCTCTCGCCAGGTCCGCGCGCAGCACCTTCACGGCGACGTCCCGGCCGAGGCGGACGTCGCGACCCTTGTGCACCTCGGACATGCCGCCATAACCGAGCGTGTCGCCAAGCTCGTAGCGGTTGGAGAGCAGTCTCGGTGTGGTCATCGGTCTTTCGTCTCGATCCTCGTCGGGTGTGCGCCCATAATGCCTGTCCGGTCGCGGTTCCCGCGGTCAGTCATCGCGGCGGTTCCTCATCCTTCTTCACAGCGCACGGTCACCTCGGCGCCCAGTGGCTGCCGCCCGGTGGGCGTCACCTGGTACACCGTGCACCGGCTGAGGTTCTGCGGTAGGTCGCCATTCTGGTTCACCACTACTGGAACGAGTCCACCGTCCCCCAGTTTCGCGACGGCGAAGTCAGCCGGCCGCTCCAGGAACACCGACTCGTCCACCCGCACGTACTTGTCCTGCGGGATGCCTGACCTCGGTGGGGTGCCCCGGTCGCCACCGTCCTCGTTGCCGGTCCCGTCCTCGTCCCCAGCGGCTGACGGCGCGGAAGTGGTTTCCGGCGTCGACCTGCCGTCCGTGTCCCGGTCGGCGTTGAGCAACGATGCCACGCCGAGCACGGCGAGTACCAGAAGTACCACACCGAGCACGACAAGCAAGACCCAAAGTCCGGCCCGACTCCGGCGGGGTGGCGGGGGCGGGCCGAGGGGGAACGAGCCGGTGCCGGGCGGCACCGTGTGCGGCGCGCTCGGTGGACCGACCGACAGCATGCCGGGGTTGGTGGCTCCCGGCCCGCCGACGTAGTGACCCGCGGCGACGCGGCCGGACGGCGCGGGCAGCGGGTGCCCGGCACGCACCGCGGCGACCGCGGCCGCGAACTCCCCACCGCTCGAGTACCGCTGGGTGGGGTCCTTGACCAGGGTCGCCTCGATGACCGCCCGCGCGTAGGGCGGGACATCCGGGGGAAGCGGCGGCGGCGCGTCGCGGATGTGCATCATCGCGACGGTCACCGCGTTCTCCGACAGGAACGGGCGGTGGCCGGCGAGGCACTCGTAGCCGACCACGGCGAGCGAGTACACGTCGCTCGCCGGCTCGGCCTCGTGGCCGAGCGCCTGTTCCGGCGCGATGTAGTGCGCCGTGCCCATGACCATGCCGGACCGGGTGACCGGCGCGGCGTCGGCGGCCTTGGCGATGCCGAAGTCGGTCAGCTTCACCACGATCCGCCCGTCCGCCGCGGGCGTGACCATGATGTTGCCCGGCTTGACGTCCCGGTGGACGTAGCCGCGTTCGTGGGCGGCCTGCAACGCGTTGCCGGCCTGCTCCAGGATCTCCAGCGTGTACTCCGCGCTGATCCGCCGCTCCTTCGCAAGGATTGCCGCGAGAGGATCCCCCTCGACCAGCTCCATCACCAGGTAGGCGGTGTCCTTCGGGCCGTCCACCACCGCGTTGGTCTCGCCGTAGTCATGGACGGCGGCGATGCCCGGGTGGTTCAGTGACGCGGTGGTGCGGGCCTCGGTCCGGAACCGGTGGAGAAACTCGGCGTCACCGCACAGCTCGGGCTTGAGCACCTTGATGGCGACGCGCCGGTCCAGCCTCGTGTCGGCCGCTTCCCAGACCTCACCCATGCCGCCGACGGCGATGCGGCGGGCGAGGCGGTAGCGGTCGGCCAGGAGCTGCCCTGACGTCAGCATCTCTAGCTCCCCCCGACCACGGCGTTGATGGTGGCCCGGCCGACGCCGGCGGCCAGCTTGCCGCCGGTGGCGGCGACGTCCTTGCTTTCTACCACCACGGCGACCGCGATTTGGGGGTTATCGGCAGGTGCGAACGCCACGTACCAGGCGAACGGGGGCGCGTTCTTGGGGTCGATGCCGGTCTCGGCGGTCCCGGTTTTGGACGCGATGGTCAGGTCGGGGTTCTTGCCGCCGCCCGCGGTGTTCTTCTCCGACTCGATCATCATGTCGCGCAGCTCGTCGGCGTCGTCGCCGGACAACGCCTGGTCGAGTTCCTCCGGGTCGTAGCCGGAGATCTCGTCCAGGTCTGGCGCCAGGACCTTCTGCACGAGCTGCGGGCGCATCCGCGAGCCGCCGTTGGCGATCGTCGCGGCGACGGAGCAGTTCTCCAGCGCGGTCAGCCGCACGTCCTTCTGCCCGATGCCGCTCTGGAAGGTCGACGGCCGGTCCGGGATCGTCATGCAGCCGCCGTCCGCGACCGGGCCTACGCACGACGGTGTGACCCTCATTGGGATCTTCAGGTCGGTGTCGCCGAGACCGTACTTGCCGGCCTGCGCGATCAGCTTCTCCTTGCCGACCTTGTCTGCCAGCTGCGCGAACGCGGTGTTGCAGGAGTGGGCCAGCGCGCTCTGCATGGTGCCGTCGCCGCAGCTGCCGCGGCTGTAGTTCGCCAGGCAGGTCGACGCGTCGGTGTCGCAGTTCGTGTCGCCGTTGATCACGTTGATGCCCGGCGACTGGGTGACCTGCGTGTTCTTGTCCATGCCGTCGGTGAGCGCGGCCGAGGCCGTGACCAGCTTGAACGTCGAGCCCGGCTGGTAGTTCTCCGAGATGGCCCGGTTCAGCATCGGCTTCGCGTCGGTGTTGTAGCTCTTCCAGGCCTGTTCCTGGGCGTCGCCGTCCGGGCTGGCGAGGCCGGACGGGTCGTACGAGGGCGTCGACACCATCGCCAGGATCTGGCCGTCGTCCGGCTTGATCGCCACCACCGCGCCGGTGAAGCCGGCCGCCGTCATCGAGTCGTACGCGGCCTGCTGCGCCTTCGAGTTGATCGTGGTGACGATGTTGCCGCCACGCGGGTCCCGGCCGGTGATCAGGTCGGACAGCCTGCGGACGAACAACCGGTCGTCGGAGCCGTTGAGGATCTCGTTCTCGGCGGCCTCGAGCCCGGTGACGCCGTAGCGCACCGAGTAGAAGCCGGTGACCGGCGCGTACATCGGGCCGTTCGCGTAGGTGCGCTGGTACTGCAGGCGGCCGTTCGTCGACTTGACGTTGGCGATGATCTGCTTGTCGGCGGTGAGGATCTTGCCGCGCTGCCGCGAGTACTCGTCGAGGAGGACCCGGCGGTTGCGTGCGTCGCTGCGGTACTCGTCGGCCTTCACGATCTGGATGTAGGTGGCGTTCGCCAACAACAGCACGATCATCGCGAGCATGGCGAGCCCGACCCGGCGTAGCGGTGTGTTCATTGCGGCCGCTCCACCATGACCGTTCCTGCCTCCGCGATCGGCACCTGGTTGGCCGGCTTGAGTTTCTGCCCGGTCTGCGGCCGGCGAGCCGCGTCGGAGATGCGCAGCAGCAGCGCCACCAGCACGTAGTTCGCCAGCAGCGAGGAACCGCCCGCTGACAGGAACGGTGCGGTGATGCCGGTCAGCGGGATGAGCTTGGTCACCCCGCCCACGACCACGAACACCTGCATGATGAGCGCGAACGAGAGACCGCCGCCGAGCAGCTTGCCGAACGTGTCCCGCACGGCGACCGCGCTGCGCAGGCCGCGCATCGCCAGCAGCATGTACACCATCAGCACCGCGGCGAGGCCGATGAAGCCCAGCTCCTCGCCGATGGCCGCGGTGATGAAGTCGCTGTTGGCGTACGGCACGATGTCCGGCCGGCCGGCGCCGAGGCCGGTGCCGCCGACCCCGCCGGTGCCGAGCCCGAACAGTGCCTGGGCGAGCTGGTAGCCCGTGTTGTTGTAGTCGGCGAACGGGTCGAGCCAGGTCGCCACGCGGACCCGCACGTGGCTGAACAGCTGGTAGGCGACCAGGCAGCCGCCGACGAACAGCGCCAGCCCCACGCCGATCCAGATGCCCCGCTCGGTCGCCACGTAGAGCATCACCAGCACGGTGCCGAAGAACAGCAGCGACGTACCCAGGTCCTTCTCGGCGACCAGGACCATCACCGAGACGCCCCAGCAGAACAGGATCGGCCCGAGGTCACGCGCACGCGGCAGGTCCACGCCGAGCACGCGCCGGCCGGCCGCGATGAACAGGTCGCGCTTGGAGACCAGGAACGCGGCGAAGAAGATCAGCAGGAGGATCTTCGCGAACTCACCCGGCTGGATCGAGACGCCGGGGAGGCGCAGCCAGATCTTCGCGCCGTTGATCGTCGGCGCGACCACGCTCGGCAGGACCGCGGGCAGCGCCAGCAGGAACAGCCCGACGAGGCCGAACGTGTACGCGTAGCGGGTCAGCGTCCGGTGGTCCTTGATCACGTACAGGACGACCAGGAACAGGATGAGCGCGATGGTGGTCCACAGGATCTGCTTCGGGACCGCGTTCTCCCACTCCTGGTTCGACTGCAGCGCCGCCTCGGTCTTCGCCAGGTCGATCCGGTAGATCATCACCAGGCCGATGCCGTTCAGCAGCGCGACGCACGGCAGGATCAGCGGGTCCGCGTACGGCGCCAGCTTGCGGACCGCGATGTGCGCGATGGCGAAGAGCGCCAGGTAGGCCATGCCGTACCAGAGGATGCGCAGCGACAGCTTCTCGTCCTGGTTGGCCTCGACCAGCATCAGCGCGGCCGTGACCAGCCCGGCCGCGAACGCGAGCATGGACAGTTCGGTGCCGCGCCGGGTCGGAGCGGTTGTCCCCTGTGCGTCGCCGGACTGACCTGCCGGCAACCCCGAGCCCGGCTGCGCCATCAGCCGCCGCCCTCACGGGGCTCGCGGCAGTTCACACCCGGCTTCGGCTTGACGGACGACGGCGAGACGCTCGTGGTCGTCGTGGTGGTGGTCGCCCCACCGGTCGCCGGCGGCGGCGTGGTCGTCGTCGTGGTGGCGCCACTGGTCGGCTGGCCGGTGGTGGTGCGCTCCTGCTCCCGCTTCTTCGAGTCGCACGTCGGCAGCGGGTAGTTCGTGCGCAGCTCACGGATGAACTGCCGGGCGTCCGGGATGTTGTCGAAGCTCTCGGTGCCCTCGCGGACCGCCTCGCGGCCCAGCTGCTCGAGGTCGTCGACGAAGAACTCGTCGCAGGTCGGCACGGCAGGGTCGCACGAGCCCTGGACCTGGCGGTTCAGGGAGATGCCGAAGATGCTGCCGCGAACCCCCTGGAAGATCGCGATCTCGCCGTCGTCGGCCTCGCCGACGAAGTACTGCTTGTTCACCACGATCCAGGTCGCCACGCCCCCGCCCGCGAGGAGCAGCAGGACGACGAACAGGAGCGCGAAGACGCGGAAACGTCTGCGCCGCTTCGCCTTCGGGTCCGGCGGCGGCGCGACCGGCTCCGGCGGCTTCTGCTGCGGGGGCGGCGCGGTGAGCGCCCCGGCCCGCGAGGCGGCCGAGTCCGGCGGCGGGCTCTGGTCCTGGCCGTTGCCGGCGGCGCCGCCCACGATCGGGGCGTCGTCGCCGAAGTCGATGTCGACCACGTCCGCGACGATGACCGTCACGTTGTCCGGACCGCCGCCCTTGAGCGCCAGCTCGATCATGCGGTCGGCGCAGGCCTGGGCGTCCGGGATCATGATCGTCTCGCCGAGCGTCTCGTGGCTCACCACGCCGGACAGGCCGTCCGAGCACAGCAGGTACCGGTCACCGGCACGTGCCTCGCGGATGGTCAGGTTCGGCTCGACCTCGTGACCGGTCAGGGCCTTGAGCAGCAGCGAGCGCTGCGGATGCGTGGCCGCCTCGTCCTCGGTGATGCGACCCTCGTCGATCAGCGACTGGACGAACGTATCGTCGTGGGTGATCTGCGCGAACTGGCCGTTGCGGTACAGGTAGGCACGCGAGTCGCCGATGTGCACCAGGCCGATTCGGCTGCCCGCGAACAGGATCGCGGTGAGCGTGGTGCCCATGCCATCCAGCTCGGGGTCGCCGGCGACCAGTTCGGCGATCGCGCCGTTGCCGTTCGCGGTGGCGTCACGCAGCTGCGCGAGGAGGTCGTCGCCGGGCTCGTCGTCATCAAGCGGCGCCAGGGCGGCGATGACGACCTTGCTGGCGACCTCACCCGCGGCGTGACCACCCATGCCGTCGGCGAGGGAGAGCAGGCGGGGGCCCGCGTACACGGAGTCCTGGTTGTTGGAGCGGACCAGGCCCCGGTCGCTGCGGGCCGCGTAGCGAAGGACGAGGGTCATGACCGTAGCTCGATCACCGTCTTGCCGATTCGGATCGGGACCCCTAGGGGCACCCGAAGGGGTGCCGTGACCTTAGCCCGGTCCAGGTAAGTCCCATTAGTCGAGCCCAGATCTTCCACGTACCAGTCCGTTCCGCGCAACGAGATCCGCGCGTGCCGCGTGGAGGCGTAGTCGTCGTCCAGCACCAACGTGGAGTCGTCCGCGCGGCCGATCATGATCGGCCGGCCGTCCAGGGATATACGGGTGCCGGCAAGCGCCCCGTGCGTGACCACCATCTGACGGGGCGCCTTACCCCTGGTCTTCTTGGCCGCCGAACGGCGGAAGCCGGGCACTGCCACCCGGATGCCGGCCGCTGCGTACAGGTCAGACCGGACGACCCGTAATGCGGCCAGCACGAACAACCAGAGCAGGGCGAGAAACCCTGCTCTGGTCAGCTGCACAACCAGCTCTGGCACCTGCTGCGAACGCTCCCGCCTTGAGGGGATAGGTGAGACCGCCCGGTACAGACGGTGTCAGCCTTGGGTACGGAACACCAACGAGGAGTGACCGATACGGATCACATCTCCGTCCGCCAGCTGCCAGGTCTGCACCGGGGTGCCGTTCACCGTAGTGCCATTGGTCGAACCCAGATCCGCCAGAGTCGCGGACTGGCCATCCCAGGTGATTTCCAGGTGCCTCCGGGAGACCCCGGTGTCCGGCAGACGGAAGTCCGCGTCCTGCCCGCGGCCGACCACGTTGCCGCCCTGCTTGAGCGAGTACGTGCGGTTCGAACCGTCGTCGAGCTGCAGGCTCGCGTTCAGCTGCCGAGGACCGGTCTGCACGGCGGGCGGGGCGTAGCCCTGCTGGGCATACGGGTCACCCTGGCCGTAGCCGCCCTGGCCGTAGCCCTGCTGCTGCTGGCCATAGCCCTGGTCGTAGCCCTGTTGGCCATAGCCCTGGTCGTAGCCGCCTTGCTGCTGGCCGTAGCCCTGCTGCTGCTGGCCGTAACCCTGGTCGTAGCCCTGTTGGCCATAGCCCTGGTCGTAGCCGCCTTGCTGCTGGCCGTAGCCCTGCTGCTGCTGGCCGTAACCCTGGTCGTAGCCCTGCTGCTGCTGCTGGCCATAGCCCTGGTCGTAGCCCTGTTGGCCGTAACCCTGGTCATAGCCCTGCTGCTGGCCGTAGCCCTGGCCTTGCTGGCCATAGCCGTACTGCTGTCCGTAAGGATCGCCCTCGGGCGGTTGGCCGTAGCCGGGAGGCTGGCTCATGGATCGGTCTCCTGCGTTGCGGGGTTGTGCCGGCCGTTCTTCGCCGGGCGCCCTGGCCGGAGCCTTGACGTCCGGGTCGACGGTCGAGCGTATTCGGAACTGTCCGGTGTGCAGCGCGTCGGAGCGCTCCAGGGAGACTACGACGTCACCGTATGTGTCCCACTGCTGCTCCGCGAGATATTCCTCGACACAGTCCGCGAGCAGCGCGGTGGTGCGATCCGCCTCCCCGGCGAAGTTGCCGAAGTCCTGGTCGCCGAGTTGCACTATGTAGTGGTTCGGGGCCAGTTGACGGCCACCCGCCAGTTCGCGGAGTTGGACCTCACCCTCACGCAGCAGCGCCTGCGCCAGTTCCTGGGGCACCACACTGCCACCGAACACACGCGCGAAGGTGTTCCCCACAGCGTTCTCCAGCTTGCGGTTCAGCCGCTGCCCGAGTCCCATGGTCCCTCCTTTCGCGTGTGCTCCTCCGTCGATCGTATCTGGGTCCGGCCCCAAGGACAGGGCGATGTGCAAACCCGCTTCTGGACCGTGTACGCTTCCGCTCGCAACCACTCGGGCGAGTGGCGGAATGGCAGACGCGCACGGTTCAGGTCCGTGTGTCCGTAAGGACGTGGGGGTTCAACTCCCCCCTCGCCCACGATCGTTCGGCCGAGGTGTGCTCGCGGAGAGCGCTTGCCGGGGAACGATCTTTCATTATGTTGGTGGGCCGAGCCCCCCACACCCCCCACGGTGCGTCTGGTTCTGACCCAGCGTGGGTGCTTTGGGTCTGCTTGCGTCGTTGCGTTGCCTCGTTGCGTTTGGTGCTGGTGCGTTCGGTGCCCTGTGCTGGGTGCCGTGTGTTGGTGCTGTTGGGCGCTTGTTGGGTGGGGCTGGGTCCTTGGGGGCGGCCCGTGGCTTGGGGTGTTGACCCAGGGTGGTTGGATTTGTTGCCCACCGTACTCGGGTTGGGGTGGTTTGGGTTTTTGGGCTGCTGATCTGTGGCCCGATTGTCGCCTCCTGCCTGGGACGATTCGCTTCTCCCGTCTCCCGGCTCCCGGCTCCCGGCTCCCGGCTCCCGGCTTCCGGCTCCCGGCTCCCGGCTCTCGGACGCCGGCTTCCGGCTCCCGGCTTCCGGACGGTGATTGCCATATTGGCCGTCTCCGGAACAGTCGCGGCATCAGCCGAGGCCGCCGCGCTCGCGTTGCGCGCGACCGTCAACGGCGTTCCGGCCCCGAATGGACTCACCATCACCCTGGAGCGGTGGTCCACCGACGCCGAGCGCGCCCC
>Ga0164298_10000006_pt1 | contig 134521 bp, 105 predicted proteins | sample Whisoiple_216_MG_FD_109713 | JGI IMG/M metagenome (GOLD analysis project Ga0164298, IMG submission 109713) | Unamended control soil microbial communities from upstate New York, USA - Whitman soil sample_216_MG | ecosystem: Environmental > Terrestrial > Soil > Agricultural land ...
AGGCAACGCAGGCAACGCAGGCAACGCAGGCAACGCAGGCCACGCAGGCCACGCAGGCAACGCAGGCAACGCAGGCGACGCAGGCAGCGACGCCGCCTTACACCCGCGAGCCCTCCGACAAGCGTTGCTCCGGGATCTCGGTGGGACTGGCCGGATCCGTGTTCACGGCCGCGACCGCCGACTGCAGCAGCGGTGCCGCGCCCGCCAGCACCTCCCGCGCCTGACGCAGTTGCTCGGCCATCCGCCCCCGGAGGTCCTGGAGCCTGCCGACCTCCTGTCGTGCCGCGGTGATCCGGCGGGACGACTCCTCGCCTGCCGCCGTGACGCGGCGGTTCGCCTCGTTCGTACCGTCGCGCACGAGACCGTCGGCCTTCGCCGTCGCGTTCTGGACCAGACGCTCCGACGCCGCGGTGGCCTCGCGCACGAGCCGCGTCGCCGTGGCCGTCGACTCCTCGACGAGGCGGGTCGACTCCGTGGTGGCCTCCTCGACGAGGCGGGTCGACTCCGTGGTCGCCTCGCCTACCAGGCGCGACGCTTCCTGCTGCGCCGCCACACGATGCTCGGCCACCTCGCGCATGGCCTCCGACCGCCGCCGGGCCATGGCCACCTCGAAGTCGGCCTCCACCCGGGCCCGGCGTTTCGCCGCCTGGGCGTCCAGCTCGGTCCGGTGCCGGTCGGCCTCGGTGGTCATCGTCGCCGCGTCCACCCTGGCCTGCTGCAACAAGGTCTTGTGCTCGACCTCCATCTCGCGGCGGGTGCGGTCCAGCTCGGCCAGCGCGTCGGCGTACCGGGCGCGCAACCGGCCGGCGGCCTCCTCCGCCACGGCCCAGCTGTGCTCGGCCGCCGCCTGCGCGCGGGCGGTGATCTCCGCGGCCTCCTCCTTCGCCATCTCCACCATGCGCCGCAGGCGCGGTGGCACCGCGTCGGGCGTGATGGGCGTGCGCGACATCTGGTCGACCTGGTGGGTAAGGCGCGCGTTGTGTGCACGTAACTGTTCGATCTCCGCGGCGAGGGAATCGGCGAGCGAGGCGTTGGCGTCGCGATCGGCCGTCACCAGCCGCAGTTCCTCCTCGATCGCGCGCACGTACCTGCGTACCTGCCCGCGCCGGTAACCGCGCACGACGACGTCGAAGTCCGTGCGCAACGGCACCAGCTCCTGGACGTCAGTCACCGGCCATCACTTCCTTCCGCCACAGAGCAATCAGGGCGTTCGTCCTTTGTGGACAGTGAGTGGCCGAACACTGTCCGGCTCCACCTTTACCAGCCGTCACCGCAGGCAGTAAAGGCCCTTGGCGGTCGAGATCGATCATTGATCTGTCAGTGGCACGATTGACACCATTGATCCCTCGCGGCGATACCGAACGGCGCTCGACACACGGCACTCGCCGAACTGGCGCGAAATGGACCACTGCACCATCTCGTGCTCCCGACAACCGTGCCCGCGTCGGTGATCACGGGCTAAGCCGAGGCGCGCGCCGCGCTCGCCGACCCGCGGCTGATCAGGGGCGGTCCAGACAAAGCGCCCTATGTCGACCAGCTGGAGCCCGAGACCTCCGCCGGCTGAACCACCACATGCTCCCCGCGGACCCGCCGGTCCACACCCGGCTGCGCAGGCTCGTCTCCATGGCCTTCACCCGGCGCCAGGTCGAGCGACTCGCCCCGGGCATCGAGGCACTCGCCGCGTCGCTGATCACCACGGGTGCGGCGGACCTGATGGGCTCCTTCGCGCACCCGCTGCCGATGACGGTCTTCTGCGATCTGCTCGGCATCCCACCCGAGGCACGCACCGACGTCCGCGGCTGGATCGGTCCGATGCTCGCCGGCGGCGTCGCCCCGTTCGAGGCCTACGCGACCTCGGCACGCACGATGCTGGCGTTCACCCGCGAACTCATCGAGGACAAGCGCCGCACCCCGGCCGACGACCTGCTCTCCGCGCTGATAGAGCCCGCGACGGTGACGACCGCCTGTCCGAGGACGAGCTGACCTCGATGGTGCAGCTGCACGAGCGCGAGCCATCACTGCTTGTCAACAAGCTCCGGACGTTGCCGGTGCGGGTCCCGTAGCACGTCACCGGGTCACGGCGAACCGACAATCGGGCGATATCGCCGCGCCGGCGGCCTTTACATCGTTGGCACAACGTTGTAAAAGCAATACATGGCCACGTTGAAGGATGTCGCGGTACTCGCCGGGGTGTCCGTGAAGACGGTGTCGAACGTGGTCAACGGGTACGCGTTCGTGAAGCCGGAGAACCGGCGCCGTGTCGAGAACGCGCTCGTCGCCACCGGCTACCGGCCCAACATCGGCGCCCGCAACCTGCGCCGCGGCCGCACCGGGTTCATCGCGCTCGTCGTGCCGGAGCTGTCGATCCCCTACTTCGGCGAGCTGGCCGGCGGGGTCATCGCGGCCGCGGCCGAGCGGGACTGGAACGTGCTCATCGAGCAGACCCAGGGCGACCGCGACCGGGAACGCGAGACCATCGCCGCGCTCGGCTCGCACATGGTCGACGGCGCCATCGTGAGCCCGCAGGCCGTCGAGACCGCGGACGTGGCCATGCCCGGCGTGCCCGTGGTGCTGCTCGGTGAGCATCCCCTCGCTCTGCCGCTGGACCACGTCGGCATCGACAACGTCACCGCCGCCTACACCGCCACCCGGCATCTGCTGGACCTCGGCCGCCGCCGGATCGCCGTCATCGGCCAGCACCCGACCCGCGGCACGGCCACCCAGCGGCTCGCCGGCTACCGGCGCGCACTCGCCGAGGCAGGCCTGCCGGAGATCGTCGCCTCCGCCATGCGCTACCACCACCGCGACGGCGCGGAGGCCATGACCGACCTGTTGGCGCTCCCAGACCCACCCGACGCCGTGTTCTGCTTCAACGACATGCTCGCGCTCGGCGCCATCCGCGCGGCCGTCGACCGCGGCTGCCGCGTCCCCGACGACATCGCGGTCGTCGGGTTCGACAACACCGAGCACAGCGCCTACAGCGTGCCCGCGCTCACGACGATCGCCCCGGACAAGGCCGCGCTCGCGAGAGCCGCGGTCGACCTCGTCCACCGCCGCGCCAGCGGCGACACCGACCTCCCGCCACAGGACGTCCAGATCCCGTTCGCCCTGGCGGTCAGGGAGAGCACCACCCCGTAGGACAACCGAATACGCGCCAGGAACCCCCTGCACCTGGAGCAACCATGACAGTACAAAGACGTACGTTCATCGTGGGCAGCGCGCTCGCCGCGACCGCTGCCCTCCTACCGTCGACCGCCGCCGCCCAACCGACCAGGGGCCCGCTCCGGCCGGCCGCCTTCCGCCGGCTCCCCCCGGGCGCGGTGCGCCCACAGGGCTGGCTCGCCACCCAACTCGACAAACAGCTGAACGGCCTGTGCGGCCGCTACCCCGAGGTGTCCGGCTATCTCCGGTTCGACCAGACCGGCTGGGTCCACCCGGACCTCGACGGCTGGGAGGAGCTGCCGTACTGGCTGCGCGGGTACGGCGACCTCGGCTACGTCACCGGCGACACCCGCGTGCTGGCCGACACCCAACGCTGGGTCGACGCGGTCCTCGCGACCGCCGCGTCCGACGGGTTCTTCGGCCCCACCCGCCTGCGCACCGCCGAACGCGGTCACGCCGACCTGTGGCCGCACATGCCGATGCTGCACGCGCTGCGGTCGTGGGCCGAGTACCACGGCGACACCAGGATCGACAACGCCCTCACCCGCTTCTTCCACTTCATGGCCGGTCAGCCGGACGGCGTGTTCGTCGACGGCTGGGGCCACACCCGCTGGGGTGACACGCTCGACGTCGTCTTCTGGCTGTACGAACGCACCGGCGACGCGACACTGCTCGACCTCGCGCAGCGGATCCACCGGCTGTCGGCGAACTGGACCGGCGGCATCGCGAGCCTGCACAACGTGAACATCGCGCAGGGCTTCCGGGAGCCCGCGCAGTTCTGGCGGCTGTCGGGCGACGCCACGCACCGGGACGCCGCCTACCGCAACTACGACACGATCACGGGAACCTACGGCCAGTTCCCCGGCGGCGGGTTCGCGGGCGACGAGAACGCCCGCCCCGGGTACGGCGACCCGCGGCAGGGTTTCGAGACCTGCGGCGTGGTCGAGTTCATGGCGAGCCACGAACTGCTCACCCGCATCACCGGCGACCCCGTGTGGGCCGACCGGACCGAGGAGCTCGCGTTCAACTCGCTGCCCGCGGCCCTGGACCCGGCCGGCCGGGTCACGCACTACGTGACGAGCGCGAACTCGGTGCGGCTCGACAACGCCGCGAAGACCCGCCGCCAGTTCCAGAACGGGTTCGCCATGCAGGCCTACAAGCCCGGTGTGACGGACTACCGCTGCTGCCCGCACAACTACGGGCAGGGCTGGCCGTACTTCGTCGAGGAGATGTGGCTGGGCACGCCGGACGGCGGGCTCGCCGCCGCACTCTACGGGCCGTCGACCGTGACCACGACCGTCGCCGGTACACCCGTGACGATCACCGAGACGACCGGCTACCCGTTCTCCGACACCGTCACGTTGGCGTTCACCATGTCCCGGCCGGCGGCCTTCCCGCTCGCGCTGCGGGTGCCGGGGTGGTGCGCGAACCCGCGGCTCACGGTCAACGGCGCCGCCGTGGCCATCTCGGGCGGCCCGCGGTTCGCATCGGTCGACCGCACCTGGCAGCAGGGCGACGTCGTCGTGCTGACGCTGCCGATGAGCACGCGAACACGGTCGTGGAGCAGCGGTGCGGTGTCGGTGGCATACGGGCCGCTGACGTTCTCGCTGGGCTTCGCGGAGCAGTGGCGCCGGTACGCCGGCACCGACGCGTGGCCCGAGTGGGAGGTCACGTCCGGCACGGCGTGGAACTACGGCCTGACCACCGACCCCCAGCCCGTGGTGACCGCCGGGGGGAACATCGCGGACCCGTTCACCGTGTCGACGGCACCGGTTCGGATCACGGTGTCCGCACAGCGGATTCCCGACTGGACCACCGACAGCGAGAACGTCGTCGGGACGCTGCGGGGCGGTCAGGTCGCGACCGGCACGCCGGTGGAGCGGATCACCCTCGTCCCGATGGGTGCGGCGCGGCTGCGGATCACGACCTTCCCGCGTACCGGCGGCAGCCGCACCTGGGGCACGCCCGGTCCGGCGTGCCGGATCCAGAACAAGAACAGCGGCAAGGTGCTCGCGATCGACCAGATGTCGACGGCCGACTCGGCGCACGTGGTGCAGTTCGCCGACAACGGCACCGCCGACCACCTGTGGCGGCTTGTCGACCTGGGCAACGGCCGGGTCCGGGTGCAGAGCGTGCACTCCGGCAAGGTCCTCGCCGTCGACGGCGCGTCGACCGCCAACTCCGCGCACGCCGTGCAGTTCACGGACAACGGCACAACCGACCACGTGTGGGAGCTGACCGACAACGGCGACGGCTGGTTCCGGCTGCGCAACCGGAACTCGGGCAAGGTGCTCGGCGTGGACGTCATGTCGACGGCCGACTCCGCGCACGTCGTCCAGTACGACGACAACGGCACCGCCGACCACCTGTGGCGGATCATCCCCGACGGTGACGTGCGGATCCAGAACCTCAACTCCACCAAGGTGCTCGCGGTCGACGGAATGTCCACTCAGGACTCGGCACGGGTCGTGCAGTACGCGGACGGTGACACGGTTGGCACACCCGACCACCTGTGGCGGTTCCTGCCGGACGCCGACGGGTACTTCCGCGTCCGCAACGCCAACTCCGGCAAGGTGCTCGGCATCGACCGGATGTCGACCGCGGACTCCGCGATCGCCGTGCAGTTCACCGACAACGGGACGCGAGACCACCTGTGGCGGCTGCGGGCCGACCTCGACGGGCTGTGGCGGCTGCAGAACGCGAACTCCGGCAAGGTGCTCGGCGTGGACGTGATGTCCTACGCCGACTCGGCACAGGTCGTCCAGTTCGCCGACACCGGCACCGCCGACCACGTATGGAGGTTGCTGTGAGAGCGCTGATGATCGTCGCGGTCCTGGTGGCCGCGCTGGTGCCGGCCACGGCCGCGACCGCCGATGTGAGCGTGAACGCCGCGGTGTGCTTCCTGTCCTGTGACACGCTCGACCCGTCGCAGACCCATCAGGAGATCTTCCCGGTGCCGGAGAAGAACCTCAACGGCCGCCGCCTCGTGCTGCACGTGTCCGATGTGGACGGCATGGCGTGGGGCAGCATCGACAACGGGGTGACCGGCGACGCGGTGTGGCTGGACCGGTCATGGGACGGCGGCGCGACGTGGGAAGGCCTGCTGGGCAAGGCAACCATCCCGTCGACGTGGACCGGCACGCGCACGCTCATGTACAACGTCGCCGATCCACGCAACCACCGGCGCGGCCTGATCAGGGCGTGCGGTGACGCGAACGCTGTCGGCTGCACGGACTGGGTGTACCCGACGGTGTGCGACACGCGTTGCGACCGAACGGACGCGAGCCAGGCCAACGGCGACCTCCAGCCGGTGCCGGCCACGACGCTGTCCGGCCGCGTGATCCGCCTGCACGTCGACCAGAACGGGATGGCGTGGGGCAGCATCGAGGCCGGCGCGCAGGGCGACGAGATCTGGCTGGACCGCTCCTGGGACGGCGGCGCGACGTGGCCGGACGGCTCGTCGCTCGGCCGGGTCCCGGTGGCGGCCGGCGCGGTGGGAACGCGCACGACCATGTTCGCGACCCGTGATCCGCGCGGCCGGCTCTACGGCGGCGTCGTCCGTGCCTGCGGGCGGGCCGTCACCGGGCAGAGCGGCAGCTGCACGGCCTGGGCCCGCCCGGCGCCCACCAGGGCACGCGCGGCGGCGGACGCGCTCATGTACTCCTACGACCCCTACCCCGGCTGGTGGCCGAGCAGCTGGTGGAACTCGGCGGCGACGCTCACCACGCTGATCGACCACGGCGACCCGGCCTACGACTGGGTGACGGCGCGAACATTCGACCAGAACAAAGGAGTCTTCGCCGCCGGGGTGCGCGGCACCGACCCCATCGAGGGCAACTTCGTCAGCCGCGCGATCGACGACAGCGCGTGGTGGGGCCTGACGTGGGTCGCGGCCTACGACCGCACCGGCCAGCAGCGCTACCTCGCCATGGCGACCACGATCGCGAACTACGTGCAGCAGTACTGGGACACCGGCACGTGTGGCGGCGGGGTCTGGTGGAACCGGGAACGCACCTACAAGAACGCCGTGACCGCCGGGCTGTACCTACGGCTCGTGGCGTCCGTGCACAACCGCACCCCGGGTGACACCGTGTGGCTGCAACGGGCCCGCACCGCCGCGACCTGGTTCCTCAACAGCGGGATGATCAACTCCGCGGGCCTGGTCAACGACGGGCTCACGGGCGACTGCCGCAACAACGGTCAGACGGTGTGGACCTACAACCAGGGCCTGGCCATCGGCGGGCTCGTCGAGGCGTGGCGCGCCACCGGCGACACCACGCTGCTCGACGCGGCCCGGCGGCTCGGGGACGCGGCACTCACCGGGCTCACCCGCGACGGGGTGCTGACCGAGTCGTGCGACACCGGCCAGAACAGCTGTGACGACAACCAGAAGCAGTTCAAGGGCATCTTCAGCCGATACCTCGCCGACCTCGCGTCGGTGACCGGATCGGCGCAGTACGAGGCGTTCGCGGCACGGCAGGCGGACTCGATCTGGAGCCGTGACCGCGACAACCTCAACCGGATCGGCCAGCGCTGGGCGGGCGGCAGTCCCAACCAGGTCGACTGGCGCACACAGGCGAGCGGCCTCGGCGCGCTCGTCGCCGCGTAAACCCCTGCACCAGGAGTAAACAATGTTCAGACGGATACTGACGGCGACGGCGGGCCTCCTCATCGCCGCGAGCACGGTGTTGGTGATCACCCCCACGGCCGAGGCGGCGACGTGGCAGCCGAAGGCGCCGCCACTCACCACGCCGTGGACGAGCCAGGTCTCCCCCACCAACGCACTGCCCGACTACCCACGCCCGCAGCTGGTCCGCACGGACTGGCAGAACCTCAACGGCGTGTGGGAGTTCACCGGCGCGTCGAACATCAACACGCCGCCGGTCGGGCAGTCGCTGCCGGAGGGCGTGCTCGTGCCGTACCCGATCGAGTCGGGGCTGTCGGGCATCCAGCGCCACGAGGACTACATGTTCTACCGCAGGACGTTCACCGTGCCGTCCACCTGGAGCGGCCGGCGCGTGCTGCTGAACTTCGGCGCGGTCACCTGGGAGACGCGGGTGTGGGTGAACGGCACCCAGGTCGGCACGCACACCGGCGGCTACGACGCGTTCTCGTTCGACATCACCGGTGCGCTCCGGGCCGGCGCCAACGAGATCATCGTGGGCGCGTACTCACCCGTGAACGGCAGCCTGTTCCCGATCGGCAAGCAACGCCGCAGCCCCAGCGGCATCTGGTACACGGCGTCGTCGGGCATCTGGCAGACGGTGTGGCTGGAACCCGTGGCGGCCAACCACGTCACCCGGCTGGACACGACCCCGGACGTCCCGGGCGGCGTGCTCGACCTGGTCGTGCAGGGCACGGCGGGCCAGCAGGTCCGCGCCGAGGTGCTGGCCGGCGGGACCGTGGTGGGCACGGCCACCGGCACCGTCGGCGCACATCTCCGGGTGCCGGTACCGAGTGCGCGGCTGTGGTCGCCGAGCGACCCGTACCTGTACGACCTGCGGGTGACCATGGGCACCGACACGGTGACCGGGTACTTCGGCATGCGCTCGCTCGGCAAGGCCGTGGTCGGCGGGGTGATGCGCCCGCTGCTCAACGGGAGGTTCGTGTTCCAGCTGGGCACCCTCGACCAGGGCTTCTGGCCGGACGGCATCTACACGGCGCCGACGGACGAGGCGCTGCGGTTCGACCTCGAACGCCAGAAGGCGTTGGGGTTCAACATGGTCCGCAAACACATCAAGGTGGAGCCGGCGCGCTGGTACTACTGGGCGGACAGACTCGGCCTGATGGTGTGGCAGGACATGCCGGCACTGGACGCGGTCGACGACACGCCGGCGGCGAGCCACGCGAACTACGAGTCCGAGCTGCAGCGGATCGTCAACCAGCTCAAGGCAACCACGTCGATCGTGCAGTGGATCCCGTTCAACGAGGGCTGGGGCGAGTACGACAACGCACGGATAGTCGACCTGGTCCGGTCGATCGACTCGACCAGGCTGATCAACCACAACTCCGGCTCGAACTGCTGCGTGTCGGACCCCAGCCCCACCAACGGCGACGTGATCGATGACCACGGCTACCAGATGTCCAGCGGCACCCGCCTACCGGACACGACACACGTGGCGGTGCTGGGTGAGTACGGTGGCCTTGGCCGGCGGGTGACCGGCAGCGAGTGGTCGCCGGGCAACGGTTTCGCCTACGGTGACCTGTACACCGACGAGAACTCGCTGACCACCCGGTACGAGACGATCACGTCGGAGGTGGCGCGCTTCGTGCAGACACGGGGACTGTCCGCGTCCGTCTACACGGAACCGTACGATGTGGAGAACGAGGTCAACGGTTTCTACACCTACGACCGCCGGGTGCTGAAGATGACGGCGTCCCGGGTGCTGGCGGTGAACCAGCGCGTGCTCGGCGCCGCGGCGGGCACCGACGTGTCCCGGGGCGAGCTGGTGTCGTTGCGGGTCACGACTCCCGGTTACACCAACCGGTACCTGCGCCACCAGAGCGGCCTGGCGAGGACGGACGTCGACAACGGCGACCAGTTGAAGCAGGACGCGACGTTCTGGGTGCGGCCGGGCCTGGCGAGCGCGTCGTGCGTCTCGTTCGAGTCGAGGAACTTCCCGGGCCGCTACCTGCGCAACGCCAGCCTGCGCATCCGCGTCGATCCCACCGACGGCACAACGGCTTTCGCGGCCGACGCGACGTTCTGCCCGAGGGCGGGCTGGGGCGCGACCGCGCTGGAGTCGTACAACAACCCGGGCGCGTTCATCAGGCACTACAACGAGTCGGTGTACCTGGCGAGACAGGGCGGCACCAACCCGTGGGACACGGCGTCCACGTTCACGGAGGACACGACGTGGGCGGCGACGATTGCGCTGTGGCGCAGCGGTGCGGACCTGCCGAGGGACCAGGCGGTGTCGTTCCGGGTGACGACACCGGGTTTCACGGATCGCTACCTGAGGCATCGCGACAGCCTGGCCAGGACCGACGTCATCACGTCGACGAGCGACGCGGTGTCCAAACAGGACGCGACGTTCGTGGTACGTGCCGGTCTGGCGGACCCCAGCTGCTACTCGCTGGAGTCCCGCAACTTCCCCAACAGCTACCTCCGCCACCAGAACTTCCGGTTGCGCCTGTCGGCGAACGAGAACACCGACCTGTTCCGCCGAGACGCGACGTTCTGCGCACAACCAGGCACCGGCGGCGTGCGGCTGGCCTCGATCAACGAGTTGGGGACGAACGTCCGGCACTACGCGGAGGAGGTGTGGGTGGCGTCGAACAGCGGCACTCACGCGTATGACAACCCGTCGTCGTACGGACAGGATGTGAGCTGGGCCGTCAGCGCCCCATTGTCCTGACAAAGTCCCGCGGCGGCCGCCTCCCCCAGGCGGCCGCCGCAGGTCTCCCCCCACTAGTTGGCCACCCGTCGAGCAATGTCGACGCGAGACCGCACCCCCAGCTTGGCAAGAATGTGCGAGACGTGAGACTCGACGGTGCGGGTCGACAGTACGAGCCGCCCAGCGATCTCCCGGTTGGACAACCCTTCGGCAACCAGTTCGGCGACCCTCGCCTCACTGGGCGTGAGACTGTCCCAACCGGACAGTACCTGCCGATGCCTGGTCCGCGGACCTCGGCGGATCCCGTACTGCCGGAACCCGGCCCGCAGCCTGGCGAGGTCCCACGCCGCACCCAGCTCGTCGTAGATGTCGTCGGCTCGCAGGAAGGCCGACCGGGCCGCCCCTCGGTCGCCTTGCCCGGCAAGGTTGAGCGCCGCCGCCTCCAAGGCTCGGGCCTGAAGCAGCGGCCGCCCAGCCTCCCCGTACCGCTCCCCAGCAAGGAGCAACAACGAGGAACTTCCTTCCAGCAACCCCTGACAGTAAGCCATGGCACCGATCTGGTGCGGCACTCGCGACCGCTGTGCGAGCGCAGAGGTCTGGGCCACAACGTGTTTCAGCACATCGTTCGCACCGATCAAAGCCCCGAGCCGTGCAGCCTCCGGTAGAAGGTCCTCGACCTCGTCAAGCTCTTCAGGGCCGGCAAGACACGCGTTCAGTACTGCCAGGGCCTGTTCTGGAGCACCCGCCACTTCGTGATCGAGACAACGGGCCAGCACCAAGGAAGACACCACTCGGGTACCTATCTGGCCGGCACACGCCTCAGCCAAGCCAATGTTGCTTCTCCCAGCCGCGATGTCACCTCGATGGAACATGATCTTCGCGGCCAATCCTCGATCACAACAGGTGGTGGCCGGATCTTTCATGTCGTCGGTTATCGCGGCCACTTCGCTGAGCGTGTCATCCCAGTGACCGACCTTGAACAACAACTGCCCCAGGGCACTCCGCGCCTGCGCCAACCGAACCAGGCTTCCGCTGTGATCCGCCTGTTCACGCACTCGCATCGCCGCACTCACCGCATCGTCGTTTCGATCGAGATTGCCCAACGCGACGGACTTGTTGAGTTGCAACAACAGACTTAGATCAGTGAGTGCGGCATCGTCCCCGACCACGTCGAGAGCACGCTCGAACAGCGGCAAGGCGCCAGCAACGTCCCCACTCATTATCGAGACGACGATCTTCACATGTAGCGACCAGGCCAACGCCCAGTTGTCGCCCGCCGCTTCGGCGGCACACAGGGCCTTGGTAGCGATTTCTCCTGCTGCCGCAACCTCTCCCAGATCTCGGTGTGCTCGTGCGGCCAGCACCAACAACCGGGCGTGCTGCCGTTGGGAAATTCCGGGTAACGCGATTGCTTCGTCCACGGACTCGATCGACTCGTCCGCGCGTCCCGCAAATGCCCGGCACTGCGCCGCCGTCCAGTGTAGATCGACAAGGAGATCTGGGTCAGAAACCACTACCATTGCTTGTCTGGCAATCCGTTCGCCTTCCGTTGAATCCCCCAATCGGTAGTGGGCCTCGGCGAGTCGGGCCGCCAGCCAGGCTCCGCGATGGGTCTGAACCGGCGACCGGCGGTATGCCTCTCGTAGCAGGCCGATCGCGCTGCGTGGTGACTGCGCGACGAGTGTGGACGCCGCACCTGCCAGCCAATCCAGCAGCACCTCATCCAACGGGCCTGCGTCCGGCGTCGTGACAGCCTGCAGGAGTTGTCCGGCCACTCGATCGACCGGCGCGCCTGCCTGCGCCAGTGCTCTCGCCGCGTCACGGTGCCATGCCGATCGCACCGGGGCGGCGATCTCGTCGTACAGGGCCGAGCGGATCAACGGGTGCCGGAACGATAGTTTCTCCCCCGCATCGCCCAGCACACCGGCCGCGCGGGCCTGGTCGATCGAGCCGACGAGGTCGGCCACCCGACAGTTCTGAACGATCGCAAGGTCGGCGACCAGGAACTCGGTGCCCAGCAGCGCGGCCGCGTGCAGCACTTCCCGAACGTCGCGTTCCAGGAAGTCGAGGCGGTTGGCGATCGCGCCGAAGAGCGAGCCGGGCACCGGGCCGGAGGACACCTCGACGACCCCGGCATCGCTCAGCTCAAGGCGGCGCGAACGACTGAGTGCGGCAACCAACTCCGTCAGGTACAACGGATTGCCGGCCGCGTCAGCGGCGACGCGCAGCAGGCTTCTCCCCGGTTGCGCCCGAGACAGGGCGGCCACGAGTCGCTCGACTGCGGTGTCGGGCAGGGCGTTGAGTCTCATGATCCTGTGGTCACCCACCACGCGCCGCATGGCCGTCAACTCGGCACGTCGGGGCACTGGCCGCTGGAGGCCGATCAACAACAGGCGCAGCCGACCGACTGATCGCGCGAGCCTTTCCCAAACGCTGATCGTCGTCAGATCGGCCCATTGCAGATCATCGATGATCAGAACGGTTGGAGCCGCGCCGCACAGCTCCGACACCAACGCGAACATCTGCTCTGCCGCAACGGCGGCCGCGTCCATCGTGTTGTCGGACTCGCCACGGAGCAGCCGCAGGACTGTCGCCAACCTCGGCTGCCTGTCCGGTTCCAGCGAACCGAGAGCGTCCAGCATCGGTCGCAACGGCAGTGCCTGTCCCAGTTCCTCGGCGGCGGCCAGATGGACGTCGCAACCCCGTTGCCGGGCCGCGGCGGCGACCGCTCGGGCCGTCGAGGATTTTCCTATTCCCGGTTCGCCCTCGATCAACAGGGCTCTACCGGTTCCCCTGACGACATCGTCCACGAACTCGCTGAGCAAGGTGAGCTCGGCATCTCTGCCTACGAGCTCGCTGGTGTCCGGCACGCTCACCCGCTCCTCGTCACGACCTTGCCGGGGCGTCAAAACCCTCACGGTATTTCCTGTCCGTGGATTTCGACAGAGCACCTGGACCCAGTCCTTCATCATTCCGTGCGATGTCGGCCGTTCGTGCATGGCGGTTACTCTGGTAAACGCACGAAGCCGAGACATCAGTGGTTCCACTGAACCGAAACGACGGGCTCGTTGACGTGCCCGGGCGGACGCCGCGCGACGATGTCGTCGCGGCCTCGCCCTCAGTCCTCTGGGCCGAAAGGCGGTAGCTCCCTTTGTGGCCGTTCGCTAGCGTCCGTCCGGGGTCGGACTGGACAAACTGGGGGGCATCCGTCGTGCGTCGGGTGGGGGTCGTCGGCGTGACGATGGTGCTGGTCGCCGGTGTTCCGCTCGCCGGCAACCCGGCGAGCGGGGAGCCGGCCGCCGATCCAGCAATGTCCACGTTCACACCTCGCTCGCCGGTACGGGTGCTCGACACCAGGATCGGCACGGGAACGGGCGGGTCCACCAGCCCCGTCGGCGCGGGCACGGCCATCACCCTGGATCTCGCGGCCCAGGTGCCGGTCACCGCTACCGCCGTGGTTCTCAACGTCACCGCGGTGACGCCGACCGCGGCCACCTTCATCACGGTCTACCCCGGTGGGACCAGCCGGCCGGCCGCGTCCAGCCTCAACCTGCCCGGTGGCGACATCAGGGCCAACCAGGTCACCGTCGCGCTCGGTGCGGACCGGACGCTGCGCCTGTACAACCACCTTGGGAACGTGCACATCGTCGCCGACCTCGCCGGTCACTACGCGACGGGCGCCGGCGGCCGGTTCACGGCCCTGCCGCCCAGCCGGGTGCTCGACACCCGGGGCTCCACCCCGCTCGGCCCCGGCGGGTCCCGGGTGCTCGACCTCACCGGCCGGGTGCCGGCGTCCGCGACGGCCGTGACCGTCAACCTCACGGCCACCAACCCGACCGCCAGCACGGTCATCACCGCCTGGCCCGCCGGCCTGAACCGGCCCGTCTCCTCGAATGTGAACGTTCCCGCGGGCGACACCCGGCCCAACCTCGTCACGGTGGCCCTCGGCGCGGACCGCAAGGTCGGTCTCTTCAACAACGCCGGCACGGTCGACGTGATCGTGGACCTGACCGGCTTCTACTCCCCCGACTACGGCGCCTCCTTCCTCCCGCGGGCCCCGACCCGGGTGCTGGACACCAGGAACGGCGCCGGCCCGGTCGGCGCCGGCGGGACGATCGACGTGCCCCTCGCGGACGGCCTGCCCCTGACCGCTACCGGTGTGGTCCTCAACATCACCGGCATCGACGCCACCGCTGGGACCTTTCTCAGCGCGTGGGCCTCGAACGCCGACCGGCCGGAAGCCTCGACGCTCAACCTGTCCGCCGGGCAGACCGCCGCCAACGCCGCCGCGGTCGCCTTCGGGCCGGTGCGCGGGATCCAGCTCTACAACCTCGCTGGGAACGTGCACATCGTCGCCGACCTGGCCGGGGTGTTCGCCGTGGTCGGCGAGCCGCCCTGTACGGCCGACTGCGCCCACGCCTGGGGCGACAACTCGGGCCGGGCGCTCGGCACGGCCGAGGCCGTGTTCGCCTCGCCGACGCCGACCCCGGTGGCCGGCCTGGCCGGCGTGCGGGCGGTCGACGGCGGCAGCGGGTCGAACGGGTACGCCCTGCGCACCGACGGCACCGTCCGGGCCTGGGGCGACAACGGACGCGGGCAGCTGGGCAACGGCTGGACGGGCGGCGGTTCCGCGGTGCCCGTTCCGGTGGTGGGCCTGACCGGCGTCACCGCGATCGCCGGCAGCGGGGACGGCGCCTACGCACTCCGCGCCGACGGCACGGTCTGGGCCTGGGGCGCCGGCTGGGCCGGCCGGCTCGGCACCGGCGGACTCGACGACGCCAGCACGCCACGCCAGGTGTCGGCGCTGGCGGACGTCGTCGCGATCGCCGGCGGCTGGGGCACCGGGTACGCCCTCCGCGCGGACGGCACGGTGTGGGCCTGGGGCCACAACGGCACCGGCGCGCTCGGCAGCGGATCGGACGTCGAGTTCTCGCCCGTACCCGTCCAGGTCGCGGGCCTCACCGGCGTCACCGGCATCACCGGACGCGACAACGGCGCCTTCGCTCTCCGTGCCGACGGCACCGTCTGGGCCTGGGGCGACAACGGCGCGGGGCAGCTCGGCGACGGCACGGCCTGCCCGCCGAGCCCTGCCGGCTGCGTGTCGCGGGTGCCGGTCCAGGTCTCCGGGCTGACCGGGGTGATCGAGGTCGCCGGCAACGTCAACAACGGCTACGCGCGCCGGACCGACGGCAGTGTCTGGGCCTGGGGCGGGAACTTCCTCGGCGCGCTCGGTAACGGGGTCGAGTGCGACCCGACCGCCGGGCCGTGCGGGTCCCGGGTGCCGGTCCCGCTGCCGGGCCTCTCCGGCGTCGCACAGGTCGCCGCCTTCGACTTCGGCGCCTACGCGCTGCTGACCGACGGATCCGTGCGGGCCTGGGGAGCCAACTCGCGCTCCGCGCTCGGCAACGCCGCCGTGCCCGACCACTCGACGGTGCCCGTTCCGGTCGCCGCCCTGAGCGGCGTCAGCGCCGTCGGCGGCGGCTCGGCGGCGGGCTACGCGATCGTCCCGAGCCCGGGGCACTGACATGCGGCCGGCCGCCTTCCCGCGACCGTGCTGGACAACCACAATGGGAGCGTGCACATCGTCGCCGATACCGCCGGGGTGTGGTCATCCGCGTCCTGGCGTGGGGCGACGCCACCTGCCGGCGACTCGGCCGCCGGCGGATGGCGGTCCGGCCACGCGACTGTGCCGAACCTGGGAGGTTGAGATGCGTCGAATGCTGTGCGGTGCGCTGACAACGGTCGTCGCCGCGGGGTTGCTCCTCGCCGGCTCGCCGGCGCAGGCGAAGCCGGCGGCGGCGCTGGCGGACGCGGCCCCGTCGACCTTCACGTCGCTGTCCCCCGTCCGGGTCCTGGACACCCGGAACGGCAACGGCCCGGTCATCGGCGGCACCAGCGTCGCGGTGAACCTGTCGGCCCAGGTGCCGGCGAACGCGACGGCCGTGGTCCTCAACGTGACCGGCGTTCTCCCCAACTCGGCGACGTTCGTGACCGTCTTCCCGGCCGGGACGACCAGGCCAGGAAGCTCGACGCTGAACATGGCCCCCGGGGACATCCGCGCCAACCAGGTCACGGTCACGCTCGGCACGAACCGTTCGGTCAACCTGTACAACCACGTCGGCGCCATCGACCTGGTCGCCGACCTGGCCGGCTACTACGCGACGGGCGCGGGGGCCAGGTTCACCTCGCTGCCGCCGAACCGCGCACTCGACACCCGCGGGGCCGGCGGCCCGCTCGGCCCCGGCGGTATCCGTACCCTCGACCTCGTCAACCGGATCCCGGCGTCGGCGACCGCGGTGACGTTCAACCTCACCGCCACCAACCCGACCGCCGACACGGTCGTCACCGCGTGGCCGGCGGGCACGAACCGGCCCACCGTCTCGAATGTGAACGTTCCCCCCGGCGACACCCGGCCGAACCTGGTGACGGTCGCCGTCGGCGCGGACCGGAAGGTGAGCCTGCACAACAACGCCGGCACGGTCGATCTGATCGCGGACCTCACCGGCTTCTACACGCCCGACTACGGCGCCATGTTCGTGCCGATGGGCCCGACACGGGTCCTCGACACCCGGGACGGCACGGGCGCCCCTGCCGGCCCGCTCGGGCCGCGGGAGATCAGGGGGCTCGACCTCTCCGCCCGGGGGCTGCCTCCGACCACGACGGGGGTGGTCCTCAACATCACCGGCGTGGACGCCAGCGCACCGACGTTCGTGACCGCGTGGTCGGAGGACCAGAGCTATCCCCCGCCGGACGGCTCGAACCTCAACCTGTCCGCCGGCCAGACCACGTCGAACGCCGCGGTGGTGGAGGTGAACCGGTCCATCGGCGTGCAGTTCTTCAACTTCTCCGGCAATGTTCAGCTGATCGCCGACCTCGCGGGCGTGTTCGCCGCGCTCGACCCGGTCTGCACGAGCGAGTGTGTCTACTCCTGGGGCGACAACGTCAACCGGAAGCTGGGCACCGCGCAGACCGTGCCGGACTCGCCGTCGCCGGCACGGGTGGCGGGGCTGACCGGGGTGCGCGCGGTCGCCGGCGGCGGCTCGTCGAACGGCTATGCCCTGCGTGCCAACGGAACGGTGTGGGCGTGGGGGGAGAACGTGTCCGGGCAGCTCGGCAACGGCTGGGCGACGGCCTACTCGGCGGGAGGCGGGTCGGCGCTGCCGGCACCGGTGGTCGGGCTGACCGGGGTCACCGCGATCGCCGCGGCCAACGAGACCGGGTACGCGCTGCGCAACGACGGAACCGTCTGGTCATGGGGTTTCGGCTCGTACGGCCAGCTCGGCAACGGCGCCACGGCGAACTCCACCGTGCCGGTGCAGGTGTCCGGGATGACCGGCGTCGTGGCGATCGCGGCCGCCGGGTACACCGCGTACGCCGTGCGCTCGAACGGCACGGTCTTCGCCTGGGGCTACAACGGAAACGGTCAGCTCGGCAACGGCTCGGACGCCCAGCTCTCGGCGGTGCCCGTGCCGGTGAGCGGGCTGGCGACGGTCACGGCGGTGGCGAGCGGCGGCGACGCCTCCTACGCGCGGCGGGCCGACGGCACCGTGTGGGCGTGGGGCTACAACGGGTCCGGGCAGCTCGGCAACGGCCAGGCGTGCGGCTCGGGCGCACCGTGCCTGTCGCGCGTGCCGGTGCGGGTGTCGACGCTGACCGGGGTGACCAGCATCGCGGGCGGCGCCGAGAACGGGTACGCGGTGCGTGGTGACGGCACCGCGTGGTCGTGGGGGTCGAACGCGTCCGGCGAGCTGGGCAACGGCGCCGACTGCCCCTCGTTCCCCTGTGAGTCCCGGGTTCCCGTGCAGGTGAGCGTCGCGGACGTCACGCAGGTCGCGAGCTTCGACGCCGGCGGCTACGCGCTGCGCAGCGACGGCGAGGTGTGGGCCTGGGGCTACAACGGTTTCGGCTCGCTCGGCGAGGACCCGAGCGAGCAGACCGCGCAGCCGGTGCGGGTGCTCGGCCTGCCGGACGCCACCGGCGTCGCGGGCAGGTCCTACTCCGGCTACGCGATCGTGCCCACCAGCTGACCTCCGTCAGCGGCAACGGTGTGCTGGCCGGCGCGACCTCACGCGCCGGCACACGTCAGCCGCGGCGCGACCCACTCCGAGTGGTCGTAGTTGTTGTTGTCCGGGCCGACGCCGGCGACCAGCACCAGCTCGGTCACGCCGGTGACGTCCACGTCCACCGGCACCGCGGCCTGGCCGCCGGTCACCACACCGGTGTCGGCCAGCACCTTCCCGTCACCGAGCACGGTGAACGTGACGGAGCCGCGGCCGCCGGTCTCGTCGTCGATACCGGCGCCTGCGGTGAACCGCGAGCAGTGCGTGCCCAGGTAGTACTTCATCTCCGACGCCGCGTGCGGCGCGATGCCCTTGGCGTAGGTGACCCCGGCGATCGTCAGGGTGTGGCCGTCCACGCTCCGGTCGACGCCGAGGGAGCCCCAGCCGACCTGCGCGCTCACCGGGGTGAGGTCCGAAAGCCACGGTGTGCCAACGGGTCTGGTCGCGATCGACACCGCGCCGTACCCGGGCAGCCGGCCGCCGCGGTGGCGGACGTCGGCGGTGAGGGCGTGGGTGCCGTTCTCGGCCGTGGCCGGCGTGGTGATCGTGAACCGCACCGTCGCGGTCCGTCCCGGCCACAGCACGGGCACCCGGGTGCGGCCGTCGGCGCGCACGGTCCACCCTTCCGGCGCGGCGAGCGCGACCCGCACGTCCGTCACCGGCAGCAGCCCGTCGTCGGCCACCCGTACGCTGGCGCTGAACGTCTCGCCCGGCTCTGCGTAGCCGCCGGTGTCGTCGACGACATCCGTTGCCACCGCGGGACTCCCGAGTCTGCCCGGCCGCACGACGAACATCCGCGCGCCGTGCGGCGGCACCGAGGCCCGCACCCGTGACCGCGTGACGACCGTCGTGTCCGCCCACAGGTCACGCATCGCGTAGGACGGCCTCGCGGGCAACCCGAGCGCGGCGGCCGTCGTCGCGACCTGCGCGCCGGCCACACCGCGGTTGAACAGCACGACCGCGGCGCCGCCGTTCGACATGGGCTTCGCCCAGACCTCGAGGTCGCCCCTGTCGGCGATCTTGTGGCCCTGTACGCCGGCCCAGTCCTGGTTGACCGCGATCACGTCCCGGTCGGTGAGCAGCGCGCGGGTCTGCGCGTCCATCGAACGCAGGTCGTTGCCGGCGATCAGCGGCGCGTTGAGGATGCTCCACAGGCTCATGTGCGCCCGGTACTCGTCGGTGGTCATGCCGCCGTTGCCGACCTCCAGCATGTCCGGGTCGTTCCACGCGTTCGGCCCCGAGTACGACTCCAGCCCGACCTGCTGGTCCAGGATGGACACCATGCTCCCCCACCGGTCGGAGATGTCGCCGGTGGTGCGCCAGTAGTGCCCGCCGACCTGTGCGGCCCACTCCCACGGCTTGTTCTGGCCCCACTCGCAGATCGAGTAGACGATGGGCCGCCCGGTCGCCGCGAGCGCGTCGGCCATCGCCGTGTACCGCGCGAGGGCGGGCCGGCCCTGGTTGTTGCAGTTGTCGTACTTGAGCAGGTCGACGCCCCACTCGGCGAAGCTCGCGGCGTCGGTCGTCTCGTGGTCGAGGCTCGCCGGCAGGCCCTGGCAGGTCTTCGTGCCGGCCGAGGAGTAGATGCCGAGCTTCAGCCCGCGTGCGTGCACGTAGTCGGCGACCGCCCGGATACCGCCGGGAAAGCGCACCGGGTCGGCCTGCAGGCGGCCCTCCGCGTCGCGTTGCGGAGCCATCCAGCAGTCGTCGATGTTCACGTACTCGTAGCCGGCGGCCTTCATGCCGGACGACACCATCGCGTCGGCGGTCTCGCGGATGAGCTCCTCGTCGATGTCACACTGGAACTTGTTCCAGCTGTTCCACCCCATCGGCGGGGTCGGCGCGAGCGGCGGTCCCTCCACTGTGGACGATGCGGCCGCCTGTGGCCCCACCACGACGAGCGCGGCAACCAGTACGTGGCGCAGTCCTGGGAACATGGTCAGGGCCTCTTCTCGTGGTCGACCGGAACGTGTGCCGTCCAGCTGTGCACGCTCACCTGGCCGTCACCCCCGAAGATCGGATGTGTTCGCAGCGTAAACCGGAGGCGCTCCCAGGAAAAGGCTTACCTGTCGACACGCCGGACGACTATGCTTCCGAGCCCACGGCCTCGCGTCACCCTCCGCCGTCCGCCGGAGCCGGAGTCCACAGTGGACCAACTGTGAGAGCAGCGTGATTCCACAAAGGACAGACGCCGATCCTCCTCAGGGACGCGGCGACATAAGGCTCCGACGAAGAACTTTTACGGCCTGACCTGCTGAAACTTTCGGAGTTGTTTCATATCGTTGGGCTTGACCAGAGCCAGATCGAGTCTTAACGTTCCCCTCGCGATACCGACAAATCCCCGAAATTTTCGGTCATGTTCCCGCCGTCGTCGTCGAGGCGCTCCGCATGAAGGTGTCCCGTGTCGCCACAGCCGCCAGCTTCCTCGCCGGCGCCCTGGTCATCGCCTCACTACTCCCGGCCGCTGGCTCACCCGCTCCGGCGGCCGGGACCGCTTCCTCCCCCGACCGGCCGTTACGCGAGCTCGCCGGCCGGCAGCTCCTGATCGGCACCGCGGTCGACCACGCGGCGTTCACCTCGGACGCGACCTACCGCGACCGGATCGGGACCGAGTTCAGCTCGATCACCGCGGAGAACGTCATGAAGTGGGAGGTGGTCGAACCGCAACGGGGCCAGCTCGACTTCTCCGCCGCCGACGAGCTGCTCGCCGCCGCGCGGCGCAACGGCCAGCAGGTTCGCGGTCACACCCTCGTGTGGCACAACCAGCTCCCGGCCTGGCTGACCCAGGGCGTGGACTCCGGTGAGATCGACGCGACCGAGCTGCGTGCCATCCTGCGCAAGCACATCACCGACGAGGTGCGCCACTTCCGCGGCCGCATCTACCAGTGGGACGTCGTCAACGAGGTCATCGACGACAACGCCCAGCTACGGGACACCATCTGGCTGCGTGAGCTCGGCCCCGGCTACATCGCCGACGCGTTCCGCTGGGCGCACCAGGCCGACCCCAAGGCCAAGCTGTTCCTCAACGACTACAACGTCGAGGGCGTCAGCGCGAAGAGCGATGCCTACCTGGCGCTCGCGAAAAGCCTGCTGGCACAGGGTGTTCCGGTGCAGGGCTTCGGCGCGCAGGGACACTACGGGGTGCAGTTCGGCTTCCACACCGCCAGCGGTGTCGCCGCGAACTTCGCCCGCTTCGAGAAGCTCGGCCTGGAGACCGCGGTCACCGAGGCGGACGTGCGCATGATCATGCCCACCGACAACCCGAAGCTCCAGGCGCAGGCGCAGGGTTACAGCGTCCTGCTGCAGGGCTGCCTGCTGGCCAAGCGCTGCAACTCGTTCACGGTGTGGGGTTTCACGGACAAGTACTCGTGGGTGCCCGGCTTCTTCGACGGGGAGGGCGCGGCCAACCTGCTGGACGAGAACTTCGCCGCCAAGCCCGGCTACAGCGAGCTACAGGCGGTCCTCACCCTGGCCGGAAGGCACTGACCTCACCAACGGTCGTGCACGTACTGACGGATCTGCTCGTCGTAGATGCCCTCGACAGCGGCGAGGGTGTCGGCGGCGAGCGGATCCAGTTCGGCGGCCGCGGCGTTGGCCTTGGCCTGGCCGGCGTTGCGCGCACCAGGGATGACGACGCTGACCCCCGGCTGGTCGACGACCCAGCGCAACGCCAGCGCGGCCGTGTCGACCCCGAGCCCGGTCGCCACCTCGGCGAGTGACCGCGCCGCCGTCACGCCCACCTCGTAGGGCACGCCGGAGAAGGTCTCGCCCACATCGAACGACTCGCCGTGCCGGTTGTACGTGCGGTGGTCGTCGGCGGCGAAGATCGTGTGCTCGTCGTACTTGCCGGACAGCAGACCGCTGGCCAGCGGCACGCGGGCGATGATGCCGACACCGGCCTCGCGGGCGGCGGGCAGCACCCGCTCCAGCGGCTTGCGGCGGAAGGCGTTGAGGATGATCTGCACGCTGGCCACTCCCGGCCGGGCGATCGCGGTGAGTGCCTCGTCGCAGGTCTCGACCGACACGCCGTACGCGGCGAGGAGCCCCTCGGCGACCAGGGCGTCGAGGGCGTCGAACACCTCGTCGTCGGCGAGGACGGGCGTCGGCGGGCAGTGGAGCTGTACGAGGTCCAGCCGTTCGACGCCGAGGTTCGCGCGGCTGCGGTCGATCCACGCGCGGAGGTTCGCGGGCGTGAAGGCCGCCGGCACGTGCGGGTCGGCGCGCCGACCGCACTTCGTGGCGACCATGACCTCCCCCGGCCGCTCCGCGAGGAACCGACTGATCAGCTGCTCGCTGCGGCCGTCCCCGTACACGTCGGCCGTGTCCAGGAAGGTGACCCCGGAGTCGACGGCGGCATGCAGGACGGCCAGCGCGTCGGCGTTGTCCACGTGTCCCCAGTCAGCGCCGAGCTGCCAGCAACCCAGGCCGACCACCGACACGTTCCGACCGGTCCGGCCAAGCACTCGATCTTCCACGGACCCCAGCGTAGTGCTCCGTGGATCTTTGCGCCCCGCCGCCGACGACCACGAGGACGGACAGGTCCACCACGGTCACGGCGAGTCCGGCGTGCCGTCCGGCGGCGCCGACGACTCGACCGGCGGGGCGCTGGACTCCACCGAGGGCTGGGAGGACGGCGGCACGCTCGAACTCGGCGGCTCGGGCACGGACACCGGCACCGACGGGCTGCCGCTGGGGTCGCGGCCGCTGCCGGGCAGTGACGACTCCACGGTGACCTGACTACTCGACGGCGAAGTCGACGGCTGGCCTTCTATCTGGGCGGTCCGGTCGACGCCGGTCGTGGGCGTGGGGGTCAGCGACTCGGGGCTCGCGTCCGCCGGCTGCGCGCCCGGCCGGGTCGGCCCCGGTGGGGTTGTCCTCTTGTACGGCTCCCCCGTCCACGGGTCGTCGTTCTCCCGCGGGTTGCCGATCGGCGACCTGTCCACGACCTCGCGCGGCCGGTCGCCCGTGTCCGCCGCGGCGCCGTGGTGGGGAAGAAGGTCCGGTCCCAACGCACTCGCCGTCGCTATCAGCGCCGCGAGGCACGCCGCGATCCCCGTCCCCACGATCAGGCCGCGCTTGGACCACCGGCGCGGCACGGCCGGCCCGATGACCGTCGCCGAGGGCAGAGACAACGGCAGCGGCGCGACGGTCACGGGCGCGATCGACAGCGCGGCCCCGCTCGCCACCACGGCCTTCGGATCGGCGTCCACGGTGACCGGACGATCCAGCGCGGCCGACACCTGTTGGGCCACCAGCGGAATCCGTGACGACCCACCGGCCAGCAGGACCGCGGCGAGGTCCCCGGGACGCAGGCCGGCCGACGCACAGGCTCGCCGCATGGCCTCGACCGTCTCCGCGATCGCCGGCGCCACCAGCTGTTCCAGCTCGGTGCGCACCATCCGCACCCGGGTGCTCACGCCGGGCAACATCACGGGGATCGTCACCTCGGTGTCGGCGGACAGCGCCTCCTTCGCCTCCGTGCACTCGCGACGCAACGTGGCGACCGCGGTCCGCACCAGGGGGTCGTCGAAGTCCAGCGACGTCCACTGTGGACCGACGGCGGCGCGGACGTGCGCGAACACGGCGTCGTCGAAGCCCACGCCACCGAGCGACTCGATCCCTTCGGGACGGCCCGCGAGCTCGAACCCGCCGTCGTCGAGGCGGCGCACGACGGCCGCGTCGAACGTGCCGCCACCCAGGTCGTACACGCCGACCGCGGCACCCGGCCGGACCTCCCGCGTGGCCGCGTACGCGAACGCGGCCGCCGCCGGCTCAGGCACCAGCCTGGTCGCACCGATGCCTTGCGCCACAAGGGCTTCCATCATCAAGGCGCGCTTGTGCCGGTCCCAGGACGCGGGGTGGGTCAACGCCAGGCCCTCGGGTGGCTGCCCCTCGCGCTCGCTGACCCGGTCGACGACCCAGCGCACGAAGCAGGCCGCGAGCGTGTGCGCCTCGATCGGCGCGCCCGCGACCAGTAGCGGCGTCTCGTCGCCGATCCGGCGCTTGACGTCGCGGACCACCCGGCCGGGGTCCGTCACGGACCGTCTGGCCGCGGCGTCACCCATGACCAGCCCGCCGTCGGACGCGACGAACACAACGGACGGCACCGAGGCCCTGTTGTCCCCCAACGGAACGAGCTCGGCCGCCTGCTCACCGTCGCGGTGTACCGCCGCCGCGGTGAACGTGGAGCCGAAGTCGATTCCGACCCGGTAACTCATGCTCGCCTCCAAGCGAAACGTTGCTAGGGAAGACGCGTCCGGGCCCGAGAACGTTACAGAAAATTCGATAGGACGAGAAATGACAAGGCGGAGGGAAGTCTCGTGATTGTTCGCCTGCTGGTCACCGCGGCAGCAGTGCTCTCGGTGGCCGGTTGCGGCGCCGGCGAGCCGGCACCGGAGCCCACCGTGCCACCGGTCGAGTCGCCGAAGGGACTCGTCGGCATCGACCCCTGCGCCTTTCTGGACGACACCGCCCGCACCACGCTGGGCCTCGACACGGGTGTGCCCGGACAGGACGAGCTCGGCGCGAACTGCCGCTGGACCGGCTCGAACGCCTCATCCGCACAGGTCACCGCGTTCACCAGTGGGAAAGGACTGTCCGATCTCACCAGGAACCGCGACTCGACGACCAGCCAGGTGCGACTGCTCGGCTACCCCGCCCTCGAGACGTTCACGGCACGCGGCAAGTTCTGCCGCTATGACGTCGGCGTCGCCGCGGACCAGGCGTTGGTGGCGACAATGCACGACGGCGAGCCCGACTCGTGCGCCGCGCTGCAGGAGCTGCTGACGGTCGTGATCACACGACTTCCCGCGGCGGGCTGATGTGTTCACCGCCGTCCGCGGAACGCTCCGTGCGTTCGTCCAAAGAGGAGCGTGACCGCCGGCTGACCGAGAGTGCACGAAGGTCGTGACGTGGTACCGCGACGCGCCCGTCCCGGCCGTGCAGTCCTATCCGGACAGTGGAGCACCGGAGCCCTTGCCGACCGCTGGCGTTGCCCCTCCCCGGACGTTCGAGTGTGAGTAGCGATGGCGCGGACCCTCACCACGATCAGGGCACTGGCCGACAACCACTTGTTGTGCGCCCGGTTGTTTGATCACCGGCGCGCCGGTGGGTTTGATCGACCCCGTGGATCGGGACTTCAGCCGGCTCTGGGCGGCCTACGCCGTCAGCACCGCGGGCACGTGGCTCGCACTCGACGCCTTCCCCATCATCGCCGTCCTCACGCTGGCCGCGGGCCCGGCCGAGGTGTCGCTCCTCGCCGCGGCCGGCCCGGCCGCGGGCGCGCTGATCGCCCTGCCGCTCGGCCCGTGGGTCGAGGGCAGGCGCAGGCGGCCGGTCATGATCGCGATGGACCTCCTGCGGTTCGCGGCGCTGATGTCCGTGCCGGCGGTCTACGCGCTCGGGTTGTCGACACTCGCGCAACTGGTCTGCGTCTCGGTCGTCGTGGCCGCGGCCAACATCGTGTTCACCGCCGCGAGCGGTGCCTTCCTGAAGGCGCTGGTGCGGTCCGAGTGCCTGCTCACCGCCAACGCCCGGTTCGAGACCACCATGTGGACCGCCACCGCGCTGGGCCCACCGCTCGGCGGCGCCGCGATCGGGCTGCTGGGCCCGGTGACGACCGTGGTGGCCGACGCCGTCAGCTATCTGGGCTCGGCGCTCACCCTCCGTTCCATAGCCCATGAGGAGCCGCCGCCAGCTCGGCGCACCGAACGGCCGGCGGTCCGCGACGGGTGGCGCCACATCCTCCGCCATCCCGGCCTGCGGGCGCTGTTCCTCAACACCGCGCTCGTCAACGGGCTGATCCTGGCGACCGCGCCGCTGCTGGCCGTGCTGCTCCTCGGTGAGCTCGGCTTCACGACGTGGCAGTACGGGCTCGCGCTCGGTGTGCCGTGCCTCGGCGGCCTGGCGGGTGCCCGGCTGTCCCGGCCACTCGCCGCGCGGTTCGGCCAGCACCGGGTGCTGGTGGTGAGCGGCACCGTCCGCGCCCTCTGGGTGGTCTGGCTGGCCTTCGTCCCGGCCGGCGCCGCCGGGCTGCCGGTGATCATGCTGATCGAGGCGGGCATGATCACGAGCGCGGCGGTGTTCAACCCGTTGTCCGCCACGTTCCGGCTCGAGCACACACCGGCGGACCGGGTGGTGAGAACACTGACGGCGTGGTCGGTCACCGTCCGGGCCAGCATCGCCGCACTGACGGTGCTGTGGGGGTTGTTGGCGTCGGTCACGGGCACCCGGACCGCGCTCGGGCTCGCCGGGGTGTGCCTGCTGGCCACGCCGTGGTTGCTGCCCCGGTCCACAGCAGTCCGCGTAGGCGGTTGAACAGCTCGTCGTGGCCGTCGACGCCGAGCCGGGTCGTCACGCGTACCGCGTGGTTCTCGACGGTCTTCGCCGCCGACCTTGGCGGCCACCTGCCCAGCGTCGCGTCGGCGAGCGCCGCCTCTCCGCACTGTGTCGCGACAATTGCCGCGACCTCGGCGGGGCTGTGCGGGAGGAGCACGGCTTCCCCGGCGGGCTCGAGAAGTCCCGCGAACCGCGTCAGGGTCGGAGAGCGCTGCCGGCAGGTCCCCGTCAATCGTCGCCAGCGGACCGTTGGCGAGCAGGCGAATGGCAGGGGCGGTGAGGGTGGGGGTGTCGTCGGTACTGGGCGGGGCCGTGTCGAGCACCGCGTGGGCGTTGCGGGATCGCCGGTCGCGAGGAACGCCGGCACGGCCAGAAGAGCGTCGGCGTCGCCCGGGACAGCTCGGCGGCGCGGCCGGCGAACCCACGCTGGGCGAGCACGACCGCGGTCACCGATATCGCGCCACCGGTCGGCAGGGGCGTGTCCGCGATGGACAGGGTCTCGTCGGCCGGCCGCGACGCGCGGGCCGAATCGCCGGCGTCCTGGTTGTGCCGGGCAGGTGACAGGCCTGCCACCTGCGCGAACGGCGGGGTCGAAGAACTCACCGGCGAGCTGAGGGGAGGTGCGCAGAGCCTTGTCGGCCGCGAGCACCTCGGAGGCGCGGGCGCCGTCGCATGGGCGTCGGCGAGGCGACGGCCGGCGTCGAGCACCGGACCGCCGTGGCTGAGCGAGATCTCGGCGTGGCGGCGCTGCATGTCGCGGGTGCGGAGGACCGTCATGAGGTTGCGGACGAAGACGATCAGCTCGCCACTGTCGGTGAGCAGACCGGCAGCGCGGGCGGCCTCGACGGTGTCAGTGAGCCCGGCGGGGTCGGTGCCGGGAGCTCTGCCAATACGCCGGCGTCAAGTGCCTCGATCAGTTGGTAAATAGCCGGTTCGCGGGGCTCAAGAAGATAACGAAGCCGCTCGGCGAGACCCGGCGAGACCGAAATCCGGCTGGGCGCCGGAACCGCTCGGGGTGTTCGGGGTCGAGGCGGCCGGTGTCGAGTAGTGCCTGAGTGACAAGACCGACGAACATCGGCAAGCCGCCGGACTTGCTCGAACACGAGGGCAGCCAGGGTGGCAGAAGGCTGGCATTTGCCACGCCGCCCGACGACCGCTGCCACCGCCTCCTTGTCGAGGTACCCAAGCACGACGGCGAGTGGTGCCGGGAGAGCCGCGCCCGAGTGCCGACAGCCCACCGTGCCGCGGCCACAGACGGTAAGTGACCACCGTGCGCGGCCCGGGGTTTCCAGCCCGCGTCCGCAGCACCGCAAGGGTCGCGGAATCGAGCCGGTCAGCATCGTCCACGAGCAGTGGAACGGTCTCGGCGACGCCCGCGAGGTCGGTGCCCCGATGGACCCCGACGGGCCTGCTACCAGCCCGTTCGTAGGTCAGCTCGATGGCCCTGAGCAGGGCCGACTTCCCAGTACGCGAGGCCCGACGACGACGGCGGTGAGCCCGTCTCCCGGGGCGGCGGCGAGTGCCGGAAGATCCAGCCGGCAGAGGGCACCAGCGGCTCCGGTGGCGCGGACCGCTCCGCCATTGGATGTGCCACACCCATTGATTCTGTGACGGAGCGTGCACCATCACATGGTCGTCAAGGTCCGTGCCAATGCATATGCACGAGCAGGCGCATGTTGATCACAGTTTCGTCACCCGATCGGGGTAGTGATCGTCCCGGCAACTGCCCTTCCCACATCCGTCAGTTGACCGATGTCTCCTACGTCGCCCCCGGCGCAGACTGGCTATTGTCAGAAAAGACTGAAGAGCGAATCGCTTTGGGGTGAATGTGGTGGCCGCGGAGGACTGGCACGACGAGCTGGTGCTTGTAGCAGAAATGTCGAGCATCAACAATCAGATCGCCCGGTTCGTGCTACGCATGCTGGACACGGACGCCCAACGAAGAGAACAAATCGCAGTAGCCGACGAATGCCGGCTCGGCGGCCGGCTCGTCAATCTGGGCTACGCATTGCAGGACAGAGCTGTACACCGGGCAGCAGGGCGCGGTCGAGATGCTGGTACCACCTCGACGGCGCCCTGCGACCGGGTTCTATCTCGGAGTCAACTGACCAGGAAGTGCTGACAATTGCATCCCTTCGGGCACTTGTCAGTTGTGGGTCATCTCCGGCACTATGGTGTTGTGAGTCATCTCGGGAGGGTCTGCGGCCGCGGTACCGGCCACTCCGACCACCATGACCACCGACGCCACGAGGGCGACCACTATCCGCGCGACATTCACTTTGCCTCCCAATATTCCTCAACCGGGTTGTTGGATAGAAGAGAAGATCGCGCGAATAGTGGTACACCATCGCAGCGAGTGTGGAGAGTAGTTGGGCCCAAACTATACCGTCCAACAAATGATCGCATACGGTTCTAAAATAGCTCAAGTAATTCCTAATAACCGAGAGTTAACAAACGAGCAACGGAATGACCACGGCCTCGGTTGGCGTAACCTTCCCGCCAACCGTTGTTCCATGCGGCGATAAGCAATACTGTCGAAGCCATGCCGAGTGACGCTCACGCGCTAGTCGGCCGCGAGGCCGAGTTGTCCCGACTACTTGGATGGCTCGACGACCTCGCATCCGGCACCGGCCACGCGGTGCTGATCGAAGGTGAGCCTGGCATCGGCAAGTCCTCCCTCGCGCGCGCGACGGTCGCCGCGGCGGAGCAACGGAACTTCGCGACCTTCTGGGCCGAGTGTGACGAGCTCGGCCGGACGCTCCCCCTGCAGCCGCTCCTGGAGGCCTTGCTGTCCAGGTGGTCCGGCGAACCACGTCTTGACACCATCCAGCGGCTGCTGCGCGGTGAGCTCCCCAGCTCGGTGGATCCCGCCGTGGCCGCCGCGGAGCAGATGCTCGCCCTCATGACCAAGCTGTCCAGCGCGAACCCGACGGTGGTGGTCGTCGACGACCTCCAGTGGGGTGACCTCTCGACGATCAGTGTGTGGGAGTGGTTGGCGCGGTCACTGGACCGCTCCCCGTTGCTGCTGATCGGCATCGTTCGTCCCGTTCCGCAACGCGACGAGCTGCTCGCGGTGCGGCGCGTGGTCGGCGCGGACGGCCTGCTTCGCCTCGACGGTCTGGCAGAGCAGGCAGTGACCGATCTGGTGGCGACGATCTCGGAGGGCCAGCCCGGCGAGAACCTGATGCGGCTCGCAGAAGAGGCGGGGGGCAACCCGCTGTACCTGACCGAGCTGCTGGACGCGCTGGTTCGAGCCCAGCGGCTGACCGTGAGCGAGTCCGGCGCGGTCGAGGTGGTGAGCGGTCCGGTACCCGACTCGCTCGTCGCCGCGATCACCGACCGGCTCGACTTCCTCCCGACCGAGGTCCGAAAGGTGTTGCAGGCGGCGGCCTTGCTGGGCGGGGAGTTCCTGGTCGCGGACCTCGCGATAGTCCTCCACCGGAGGGTCGCCGAACTGGTACCGGCCATCGACGAGGCACGCACCGCTGGTGTGTTGAAGGACCTCGGCGACAAGCTCGCGTTCCGGCATCCGTTGATCCGAAGCGCGCTCTACGACGACATCGCCGGTCCGCTACGGCCGGCGTGGCACGGCGACGCGGCCAAGGCCCTCGCCGCGGCGGGCGTCCCCACGCCCCGGGTCGCCCGTCAGTTACTCCACGCCATCAGCGTTCCGAACGCGGACCCGCTGGACGACGCGCTGCTGAACTGGACTGTCGACGCCGCACCGTCGCTGATCGCCCAAGCACCGAAGGATGCCATCCAGCTCCTGCGCAAGGCGTCCGACCGGTCGCCGGCGAACACCCCCCGGGGGGCCGTGCTCGTGTGCCGGTTGGCGGAGGCGCTGTACCGCGCGGGCGAGGGTGATGAAGCGGTACAGGTCGCGAGCCGGGCCATGAGCATGGTCGCCGATCCGGACCTACTTGTCGATCTTCATTGGACGGTCTCGCAGTCTCGGGCGATGCTCGGCCGATCCGACGAGGCCTTGGAAGCGTTGGAGCGCGCGTACGGGATAGCGGGTATCTCCGCGCAGCAGCGGGCCCGGCTGCTCGTGCTCACCGCGCGGGCCCACCGGGATCTCGGGGAGGTGTCGGTAGCCGGCAACGTGGCCGCCAAGGCGTTGGCGACCGCGGAGGAGGCCGGCGACAACTGGGCCCTCGGGTGGTCGCTGCACGTCCTGACCGTGGTTTCGATCATGCGTGGCGACGTCGCGATGGCGCTGCCCCTCTTCGACCGTGCTCTGGATGTGATCGGAGACGACCCCACTCTCACCGACCTACGCTTGCTGTTGCAGATCAACAAGGCCGTCGCGCTCGGGGACCTCGATCGGTACGACGAGGCGTTGGGCACCGCCCTCAAGGTTCGGCAGCTCGCCGACCGCAGCGGCAGCCTCGTTCGGTTGGCCCAGGCGCAGACCACGTTGGGAGAGTTACTGTTCGAGGTCGGACGGTGGGATGACGCACAGGCCGAGATCGATGCCCTGCCCGACGACTTCAAGGATCCCGGCGCCACCTGCTGCGACCGTGGGATCGCCGCGGTCATCGCGTTTCACCGGGGCGATCCGGCTACCGCGCGACGGCACCTGAGTCTGGCGGCGCCCAGCGCGGAGCAGATCGGCAACCGGGTGGTGTCGTCGCTGACCTTGGCTCTCAGCCTCGACCATGAGGTGGCTGACCAGTCGGATCAGGCGTTGGCCGTGCTCACCGCCCGGGTCGCTGGAGATGCCGAGGAGCTCGACGAGCTCGAGGACCTGCTGCCCGAGGTCGCTCGGCTCGCCTCGCACACCGGGACAGGTGATGCGGCGGCCGACGTCGCCGAGCAGGCGGCGATTCTCGCTCGGCGGTCGCAGGTGCCGCATCGGCTTGGGACCGCTGCTTACTGTCGCGGGCTGCTGGAACGGGATCCCTTCCTGTTGCAGCAGGCCGCCGATCGGTACCGCGACGCTGGGCGTCCCCTCCTGCGGGCCAAGGCGCTCGAGGCCGCCGCCATCAGGTTTGCCACTCGTGGGGACCGGGATGCCGCCCGGTCCGCCTTCACGCGGGCCGACGAGCTCTACGACCGGCTCGGTGCCAACTGGGATCTCGCCCATCTGCGGGCCCAGCTTCGTCAGCACGGCATCCGGCGGGGGCCTCGGGTCAAGCATCGGCAGGTGCAGGAAGGGTGGGCGAGTCTCACGCCGACCGAGACGAAGATCGCCGGGATGGTGGCCGAGGGTATGTCCAACCGGCAGATCGCCGAGCAGTTGGTGCTCTCCCCGCGGACCGTTGGCACCCACGTCTCGCACATCCTGGCCAAGCTGAACGTGCGGTCGCGCATCGACATCGCGCGGGAGGCCGCTGAGCACGACCGCACGGCCTGATCAGCTGACCTCGCGGTCCATCGGTTCGCCGTTCCGCCACGGTAGGACCTTGCCGAACTGCACCAGTTCTCCGTACATCGCCGGGTCCAGGGGGTTCAGGACCAGGTCCACGATCGGCTTTGCCGACTCCGCCGGGGTCTTCGCCCGGCTGAAGTCGTCGAACCACGGGCGGGACGCTCTCGTGTCGACCAGGCCCGGGCAGACCGCGGCGATCAGCCTGCCGTTGGCCAGGTCCTCCGCACGTCGCCTCGTCGCCGCCGCGCGGACGGCCGCCACCTGTGCCACCTTGGACGGCACGTTCAACCACGCCGGCCAGCCCTTCTCCCGGGCGGTGCCGTCGTGGATGGACCTTCGCCAGTCGTCGACCGCTGTCTCCACCTCGGCCAGGGTCACCTCGTCGAACAGGGGGTGTAGCCGGGGATCCAGGTAGCCCAGTGTGCCCAGGCCGCTCGCCACGATCAGCAGCCTCCCGCCGGGAGGCAGGGTCGGGGCGAACGAGCGCAGTACGGCGTGTGTGGCGCCGTTCGACACCGCCAGGAACTCGTCCGCCTGTTCGGCCTGGGGGCGGTCCGGTACCAGCGGGGCGATGGCGTTCGAGATCACGATGTCGGTGTGTCCCAGTTCGGCGGCCAGCGACGCGATGGCTTCCGGGTCGCTGACGTCCAGCACTCGGCCCTCGACCTGGCTCGTGGCGCGCGCACGGGCTCGGTCCGCCGCCGCCGCTACCCGGTCGGCGTCCCTGCCGGTCAGCAGGACGCGGTCCGACGGGGCCAGGCGGGCGGCCAACTCCTCGATCAGTGCGTACCCGATGCCCTGGTTTGCCCCGGTGACAAGGGCTGTACGTGTCATGCCACCACGGTAGGAACATCGCGATCATGCGGCCAACGAAAGTTCCGCAACCATGGTATGCGTAAACCTCATGGACCTCTCCATCACCGGGTTGCGTGTGCTTCGCGAGGTGGCCGAGCGGGGCACGCTCACCGCCGCGGCGGGCGCGCTCGGGTACACCCAGTCGGCCGTCTCACGCCAGATCGCGACGCTCGAGCAAGTGGTCGGCGCCGTCCTGCTCGAACGCCGCCGGGACGGCGTGCGCCTCACCGCCGCCGGACAGGTGGTGTTGCGCCGGGCCGTCAACGTGCTCAGCGAGGTGTCCGCGGCGGAACGTGAGCTGGCCGGGCTGCCCGACGAGGGTGGCGTCGTCCGGCTCGGGTGGTTCGCCAGTGCCGGCGGTGCGCTCGTGCCACGTGCGCTTGCCGCGCTTCGCCGTAGCCATCCGGCGATCACCGTCACGAGCCGGGAGGGCAGCACGCCGTCGCTCGTCCGTGCGCTGCGGGCCGGCACCCTCGACCTCGCGCTCCTGGCCGCGGTTCCGCCGTTCCGGCCGTTCGACACCGTGTCGCCGCCGCTGCGGGTGTCGACGCTCACCGAGCGGGACCTGTGTGTCGCGGTGCCGGCCGGGCATCCGCTCGCCGCGGCGCGGTCCGTGTCCGTCGAGGACCTCCGTGGTCAGCGGTGGATCGCCAGTTCCTCCGCGGGCGAGATGGGGGTCTGGCCCGGACTGGACGAGCGGCCGGTCATCGCGCACACCGCACGGGACTGGCTCGCGAAGCTCGCCCTCGTCGCGGCGGGTGCGGGGATCACCACGGTTCCCGCTGTCCTGGCAGCGGTCGTACCAACCGGTGTGAGCGTCAGACAGGTCGGCGGGGAGCCGCGTCGCCTGGTGCTGGCGCGACTCCCCCGACCACTCACCGGTCCGGCCGGTCACGTCGTCGACGCCCTCCGTGCCGCGGCGGCAGACTAGCCCCTACGCCCCTGCCGGCAGTCCGGCCCGCGCCTCCGCCGCGGTCAGTGGGCGCAGTGTGAGCGTGTACTCGTACGTCTGGTTCTGCTGGACCTGGTAGTGCTCCCGCACCGGGTTCGGCGTGTCGCCGACGCCCGTGACCGCGTACGAGGCATGCAGCGTGTGCCAGCCGTCGTTCGGGCGCAGCTGGAACGGGTACGCCGCCCGGTCGAGGTCGTCGTACCGGGTGACGCTCACATCCCTGGCGCCGGCGACCAGGAGGCCGCCGGTGCGGCCGTCGGTCAGCAGCGCCCACCGCGCGTCGGTGTGGTTGCCGTGGTCCTGCGGCCGGTAGTAGGGCGTGTACTGGTCCTCGACACTCGAGGAGTACACGCCGATCGACGAGCCCTCACGCCGGTCGACGTAGCTCTCCACCTTCCTGCCGTACCAGGCGAACCGGTCGTAGGACGACGGCACCGCCAGCCGCACGCCGATCCTGGGCAGGTAGGTGAGCGTGCGCACGTCGCCCTGCGGAGTCACCCTGTGTCCCAGTTGGACGGTGCCCGTGCCGTCGACCGTGTACGTCATCGTCTGGTCGAACCACGCGCCGCCCACGTCCGGCGCCGCCACGCGGGACGTCACCGCGACCTGGACACCGGAGGGCGCGGGGGTGACCGTCACACCGGTGACCGTGGTCGCCAACCGGTCGAGGCCGACCCGCCGCCAGTCCTCGCCCTCGGCGCGGCCCCACGCGAAGGTCTCGTTGCTGATGGGCGCGCGCCACGCGTCCAGCTCAGGACCGCGGGTGAGCAACTCCCTGCCCCGCACGACGATCGAGGACAGCGCGCCGGACTTCTTGTCCACCGTGTACCGGGTCTCGCCCACCGAGGCGACCACCGCCGCGTCGGTCTCGGTCGTGGTGACCGCGCGCCGCGGTGCCGCGTCGAGGCCGGGCACGCGGGTGCCGTCCAGGAAGAACTGGTCGTGCGCCAGCACCTGCCCGCGCGGCAGGGTCGCGTCGCCGGCCGCGGTCACCGCTTCGACGGTCAGGAACCGTTCCCGGTCGCGGGGGTTGGCCGGCACGGGAACCGGTACGGTGCCGGTCGATCCGGCCGCCACCCGCAGCGGTTGTTCGCCGCTCGCCACGACCTTCGACCCCTCGGTCACCCGCCAGCGCAGCCGGAGACCGTCGGTGCCGGCGAACTGCCGCTCGTTGCCGACCGTGAGAGTCCCGGCGGCGTAGGAGAACCGCAGCGGCTGCTGCGCCCACGCGAGCTGCGCCGTCTCCGGCTGCGCGTAGCGGTCCGAGCCGACCAGACCGTCCAGCCCGGACAGGCTGGAGCCGTACGCGAGGTAGCTCCCCCGCTCCTGGATGCGGTCGAAGTCCAGTGCCAGCAAGGCATTGCCGGCCGGCGTGTCGCCGGACAGCTCGGCGGCCGTCAACGCTCGGTCGTAGATGCGCACGTCGTCGACCACCCCGTGCGCCATCCGGCCGATGGAGCTCGGGTCGTTCCACGACGTCTCGAAGTCGCGACCGATCTCGACGTCGGCGGACGACGAGTCGATCCGGCCGCTGAACGCCAGGTTCCCGACCTCGCGTCCGTCGATGTACAGCCGCAGCATCGAACCGTCGTAGGTGCCGCTCACCCGGTGCCAGTTGCCGTAGAAGTCCGCCGGCACCTTCGCCTGCACGAACCGCCAGGTGCCACTGTGGATGAAGAACTCCAGTGTGTCGGCCGTCTTCATCTTCAGCGTGTACTGGTGGTCGCCCTTGCCGACGATGCGGAAGTCGCCGCTCCACGCCGCCGGCTTCACCCACGCGTCGAGCGTCACGGCCGTGCCGGTCAGGTCGAGCCTGCGGTCCCGGTAGACCTCGACGAAGTCATCCAGGCCGGACAGGTGAAGACCTTTGCCCCGGTGTCCGTCCACAAGCGACGGTGCGCCCGACAGGTGCGCGGAGATGCCGTTGCCGGACGTGTCCGGCACGATCCGCAGGGGCTGGCTGATGCTCTGCTCGGCCCAGTCCCAGATGAACCCGCCCTGTGTCTGCGGGTGCGCGCGGATGATGTCCCAGAACTCACGGAAGTTGCCGAGGCTGTTGCCCATGGCGTGGGCGTACTCGCCGAAGATCAGCGGCTTGGTCGTGGTTTCCGCCTGCTGCGCGAACCTCTCCGGCGACGGGTAGCGCGGCCCCCACACGTCGGCGTACGGCGCGTCACCGTCCGGGTTGTTGGACTGGTGGTACTTCGGCCGCGTCGGCTCGTTGGCGGCCAACCAGTCCGCCATCGCGAAGTGGTGCGCGCCGAGGCCCGCCTCGTTGCCGGTGTCCCACATGAACACGCTCGGGTGGTTCTTGTCCCGCTCCACCATGGCGACGAGCCGGTCGAGGAACGCGGCCCGCCACTCGGGCTGGTTGGCCTCGCACCACACCGCGCAGTTCTCGTGGTCGTGGGTCTCGATGTCGACCTCGTCGTCGATCCACAGCCCGCGGGAGTCCGCCAGGTCGTAGAAGTACGGGTCGGACGGGTAGTGCGACGTCCGCACGGCGTTGAGGTTCAGCCGCTTCATCAGCGCCACGTCGTGCCGCTGGGCGGCGCGTGGCACGTGCCGGCCGTGCTCCGGGTCGGTCTCGGCGCGGTTCACCCCCTTGAACAGCACCCGCTTCCCGTTGACCAGCAGGACCCGGTCGCGGATCTCGATCTCCCGGAACCCGACGGTGTCGCTCGTGGTGTGCGTGACGCGGCCGTCCGGTCCCGTGAGCGTCAACACGACGGTGTAGAGGTTCGGCGTCTCGTCCGACCACTTCGCGGGGTCGCGGACCGGCAGGGCCAGCTGGGCGGTCGTGGGTCCGGTGACGTCGACGACCGTGCTCGTCCGGCCCACCTCGCGCCCGCGCGGGTCACGCAGGCTCGCCGTCACCCGGTGCCGCCCGGTCGTCCCACCGGCCTTGTGGCCCAGCTCGACCGCGGCCGTGAGGGTCGCGTCGGTGTAGGCGGCGTCGAGATCGGTGCGCAGCGTCGCGTCCTGGAGGAAGGTCGAGGGCGTGGTGTACACGTTCACATCGCGGAAGATGCCGGCGTACCGCCACTGGTCGTAGTCCTCGAGGTAGGAGCCGGCCGTCCACCGGTGCACCTGCACGGCGAGCCGGTTGTGGCCCGGCCGCAGCGCCGCGGAGATGTCGAACTCGGCCGGCGTGTAGCCACCCTGGTCGTAGCCGACGTACCGGCCGTTGACCCACACGAGGTAGCCGGAGGTCACGCCCTCGAAGCGCAGGAAGGTCGCGCGCCGGGTCCAGTCGGCCGGCACGTCGAAGTCGCGCGTGTAGGCGGCCGTCGGGTTGACGTCCCTCGGCACGTGGGGCGGGTCGTCCGGCTGGATCTCGGTCGCGATGTTCCGGAAGATCGGGTGGTCGAGCCCGTCGGTCTGCCACGTGTGCGGGACGGTCACCTTCCGCCAGCGCGAGGTGTCGTAGCCGTCGGCCTGGAACCCGGCCGGGACGTGCTCGGGCAGGTCGGCCATGGCGATGCGCCACTCCCCGTCGAGCGAGCGCACGTACGGGCTCCGCTCCGCCCCGCGGGCCGCGCTCGCGGTGCCGGCGTACGGGCGCAGGAACGCGTGGTGCGGCTCCTGGCCCTCGCCGATCATCTCGGGGTTCTCCAGGTAGGTGTAGACGTCACCACCCGGCGGGCCGGCCACGGGTTCGGCGACGGCGCGGGGTGGCGGCGTCACCACCCCGGTCAGCAGTGCCAGCGCGACGAGAACGATCTGGTGACGCATCCCGACCTCCGTGACATAAACGGCACAGCGGTCAAAATGTTAGCGTTAACCCGCCACGGCGGGTAGCAAACCGCTCACTGCCTGGCGCAATGCCGATGGGCGCTCCGGGGTCGGCACCGGGTCGACGATCACGGTCGTGCAGCCGATGGCCGCGGCGCCGCCGTCGTTCTCCGGGCTGTCGCCGACCATCAGCGCCCGCTCCGGCGCGACCCCGATCCGCTGGCACGCCATCGCGAAGATCTTGGGGTCCGGCTTGACCACGCCTTCCACATAGGACAGGACGAACTCGTCGACCAGGTCGGCGACGCCGTGCTGCCGGAACACGCTCCGGATCTCCCACGCGATGTTGCTCACCACGGCCACCGGCACACCGGCCGCGCGGAGCTCACGCAGCACCGGCTCCGTGTCCGGGTAGGGCCGCCAGGCCAGCGGGTCCGTGACGCTCTCGTACACCGCGTCGGCCTCGGCGGGCGTCAGCTCGACGCCACTGGCCGCGAGCAGGCCCATATAGACGGTGTGGTGCACGTCCGGGTCGAGGTCGCGGCGCTCCCACGCGTCGACGAGGTCGGGCGGGATGAGCTCGGCCGGCATCGTCGGGACGGTCAGCACGCTGGTCAGCCGCGCACGCGCGGCCTCGCCGACCGTGGCCGAGGGCCAGTCCGGACCCGGCTCGAAGCGGAACAGGGTGCCCGAGAAGTCGAAGAGAACGCCGTGGATCATGCCTCAACCCTACGTGTTGCCAAACCAGCAACAAAGGTTGCCGACATCGGACCTCGCGGGTGATCGTGTCCCCATGGACCAACAATTCTGGGATGACCTCTACCGCACGAAGGACAGACTCTGGAGCGGCGCGCCGAACGGGATGCTGGCCGTGGAGGCCGCCGACCTGCCGCCCGGCCAGGCGCTCGACCTCGGCTGCGGCGAGGGCGGCGACGCCATCTGGCTGGCCGGGCGGGGGTGGCTCGTGACCGCGGTCGACATCTCACGGGTCGCGCTCGAACGGGCGGCGGCCGCCGCGGGTGACGCGAAGGTGAGCTGGACCCACGCCGACCTGAGCACGTTCACCCCGCCGACCGGCGCGTTCGACCTGGTCTCGGCGATATACCCGGCGTTCCCCCACACCGCCGAGCAGACGGTCCACGGCATGCTGGCCGCGGTGGCGCCTGGCGGCACGCTGCTCGTCGGCGGCCACGACCTCACCGGCTGGGACGACCACAACCCCCACTTCGACCCGACCGCCTTCTACACCCCGGGCGAGGTCGCCGAGCTGCTCGACGACACGTGGACGGTGCTGGTCAACGAGATCCGGCCGAGGGTGTCACCGGCGCCAGCGGAGACCGGTCACGTGAACGACGTCGTTCTCAAGGCACGCAAGAAGACCTGAGACGAAAGTTTCGAAAGCCGTTGAACCGCAAGCACTCTGGATTCCCCGCGGCGCGCTGGCTATCGTAGGCAGGTTACGGAACTGTTCCGAAAGTTTCGGCTCCGCCCTGCGATAGTACGGAGATCGACATGAGAAGGACCGCCGCCCTCATCGTGCTTCCGCTTCTCGCCGCCGCGGTCACCCCCGCCGTCGCCGCTCCCGCCGCCGTGGCGGCGGCCGAGGAGTCCTATGTGGTCACCACCCCCCGGCCCGACGCCTTTCCTTTGGTGGCGAATGGAAGAGCCGCGCCGATCGTGGTGAGCGCGGGTGACCATCCCGGCGTGGTCCGGGTGGTCGGCGACCTCCGGGACGACGTCGAGCGCGTCACCGGGGTGCGGCCGACCACGTCGTTGAACGACGTGCCGGGCGGCAGCGAACCCGTTCTCGTCGGCACGATCGGTGCGAGTCCGCTCATCGATGGCCTGGTACGCCACGGAAAACTCGATGTCACCGGCATCGCCGGGAAGTGGGAGACGTCGCTGCAGCAGGTGGTGCGCGACCCGCTGCCCGGCATCCGGCGTGCGCTGGTGATCGCCGGCAGCGACCATCGGGGCACGATCTACGGCGCCTACGACGTCTCCCGGCGCATCGGCGTCTCGCCGTGGTACTGGTGGGACGACGTGCCGGCGAAGCACACGGACCAGCTGTACGTGTTGCCCGGCCGGCACACCCAGGGCACGCCGGCGGTGAAGTACCGCGGGTTCTTCATCAACGACGAGAACCCGGCACTCGACCGGTGGGCGCCGACGCAGTTCGGGCAAGGGCTTGCTCCGGGGTTTCCCGGCGGGCTGAACAGCCGCTTCTACTCGCGGGTGTTCGAGACCATGCTGCGGCTCAAGGCGAACTACCTGTGGCCGGCGGTGTGGGGCCGCGCGTTCGCGGAGGACGACCCGGCCAACCACGCGACCGCCGCGCTCTACGGCGTGGTCATGGGCACCTCGCACGAGGCGCCGATGATGCGCGGCATCGAGGAGTGGAACCGCCACGCCGTGCCCGCCGTCCGCGACGGAGCCGGCAATGTCGTGACGCCCGGCCACGACCCGTACGGCGGCACGGGCGAGTGGAGCTTCCGCCGCAACGCCGACGCGATCAAGGCGTACTGGGCCGACGGCATCGAGCGCATGAAGGAGCAGGGCTTCGAGGGCGTGGTCACGCTGGGGATGCGTGGCAACGGCGACGTCGGCCTGCCGGACGGCGACGGCATCGAGCTGATGCAGGAGATCCTCGACAGCGAGCGGCAGATCCTGGCCGACAAGGGGATGTCCGGCGTGCCGAAGGTGTGGACGCTCTACAAGGAGGTGCAACGCTACTGGGACAAGGGCCTGCGCGCGCCCGACGACGTGACGGTCGTGTTCACCGACGACAACTGGGGCAACATGCGCAAGCTCCCCGACCCGAGCCTGCCGCCGCGCGCCGGCGGGTACGGGATGTACTACCACTTCGACTATGTCGGTGGCGGCCGCAACTACAAGTGGGCCGACACGATCAACCTGGACAACACGTGGGAGCAGCTCGACGCGGCACGCGGCTACGGCATCGACCGGCTGTGGGTGGTGAACGTCGGCGACATGAAGAACGAGGAGCTGCCGCTGCAGTTCTTCCTCGACTACGCGTGGCGGCCCATCCCGCTGCGGGACGTGCCGCGGTGGGAGAAGAGGTACGCGGCGGAGAACTTCCCGGCCCGCCACGCGGCCGAGATCGCCGGCGTCCTGCACGACTACGGGGTGCTGCAGGCTCGGCGGAAGCCGGAGCTGCTCAACCGGCGGATCACCAGCGGTCCGGGCACGACGGTCACCTACGACGACCAGATGACGCCGTACTACCTGGAGAACTACCGCGAGATGGACCGCGTGACCGCGGACTGGCAGCGGCTGGCGTCGCGCGCCGAACGGGTCGGACGCGCACTGCCGGAGTCCTATCAGGACGCCTACTTCCAACTCGTCGGCTATGCGACGAAGGCGACGGCGAACCTGTACTCCCTGCGGCGTGCGGAGTTCACGAACATCCTCTACGCGCGGCAGGGCCGGGCGGCCACGAACGACCTCGCGGCCGAGACCGACGCGCGGTTCGCGGACGACCAGGCGTTGAGCACGTACTACAACACCGAGCTGGCCGGCGGGAAGTGGAAGAACTTCCAGTCGCAGCCGAAGATCGGCTACGGCGACGTCGCCAGGTACGGCCCGAACGCGCCGTGGCAGCAGCCGGAGCTGAACAACCAGGCACTGCCGGACGAGGTGTTCCCCGCCGTGCGACGGATCCAGGTGCCGGCGGCGGCCGACATGGGCGTGGCCATCGATGGTTCGGACCAGTGGTGGCCCGCCGCGACGACACCGGCGGTGCTGCCGACGTTCAGCCCGTACCAGAGCCAGCCACGACAGTACGTCGAGGTGTTCAACCGGGGCACGACCCCGTTCGACTACCGGATCTCCTCGGCGCAGCCGTGGGTGTCCGTGTCGAAGTCCCGTGGCACGGTGGACAAGCAGGTACGTGTCGAGGTCACGGTGGACTGGCGGCGGGCACCACGCGGCACCACGCGGGTGCCGCTGACGGTCACGGGCGCGGGCCGGACGGTGGTCGTCGAGGCCGTTGTGGACAGTCCCGCGAGCAGGCCGAAGCGGGGCTACGTCGAGGCGAACGGCTACGTGTCGATCCCCGCGGACGGCGCGAGCCGGGTCGTGGGCGACTGGCTGCGGATCCCCGACATCGGGCGGGACGGCGCCGGGATGCGGCCGGCGCCGGTCACCGCGCCGCGCCGGGAGCCGGCCGGCGCTCGGCTGGAGTACACGGTGAACGTGAACACCACTGGCCCGGTCACGGTGTGGGTGTACCTGTCGCCACGCAACAACGTGCATCCCACCGACGGGCTCACCTACGCGGTGTCGCTGGACGGCCAGGCGCCGCAACGGGTGAACGTGACCACGGCGACCGGCGCGGACGACACCGCGATGAACCGGCAGTGGGAGCGCAACACGTCGGACAACGTGAACCGCACGGCCACCACGCAGGTGATCGACCGGCCGGGTGAGCACGTGCTCAAGGTGTGGGCCGTCGACCCGACCGTGGTGGTGCAGAAGATCGTCGTCGACACCGGCGGGCTCGCGCCGAGCTACCTCGGGCCGCCGGCCAGCACCCAGGTGCGCTGAACACGGCGAAGCCCTGGACGCGCATCGCGTCCAGGGCTTCGTTCTCTCAGGCCACGCGCTGCCGGCGAACCAGCTCGCGCCGCTCTCGCTCGGTCCTGCCACCGAAGACACCGTGGTCCAGACCAGCGTCGACCGCGTAGTCGAGGCACTGCGCCTGCACGGGGCACCGTGCGCACACCGCCTTCGCCTCGGTGACCTGCCGCGCGCCGGGACCCATCTCGGACACCGGGAAGAACAGTTCGGGGTCCGCGTCGCGGCAGGCGGCGCGGTCCCGCCAATCGTCCATCGTGTTCATGTCTGCCGCCTCCAATCGCAGCATTTGTTTTGGTCGTTCCGCTCGTATTCGCATGCCGTTTTCGCAGGTCAAGCGCGGTTTCGCGCGTGACCGAGCCCGGGAACGGCGCCCGATGCTGTAGCCCTCACTCGCATGAGCGCACCCGCGCGCAGGCGCGGGTGCAGGTATCAAGCTCTGTCATGGTGGTGTGCCCGTTCAGGCACGGAGGTAATCCCCCTGCCGGCGTGGTTTGTCACACCGTCCCTGGAACAGCGTACGTCCCAACGCACGAAAACGCTCGTCTTATTCCATGGTCATTTACGTCACGCCGCGTTGAGGAGGTCCAACGTGCTCTGCTGCCGAGCCGCGTCGGCCTGGTCGAACGGTCCCGCCCACCGCAGGCCGTACTGGTCGAGCGTGGTGCGATCCGTCGCGTAGGCGGAATCGGCCTGGCGGCGAAGATAGGTCGTGTAGGGGTGGTCGCTCAGCGCCGCGTTCAACACGCCGAGGCCGCGTACGTACGCGCCCTTGAACGACGGGCCGTCCGCGCCGCAGTTCGGTTCGCACGGCTCACGCAGGATGCCGCCCGGGTTGAGCCCGGCGTTGGCGGTGGAGGCGTTCGCGAACTGGCGGGCGCGGGTCAGCAGCGCGGCGTCACCGGTGGCGCGGTTGAGCTCGGTGAGCGCGTTCAGGATCACGCCCTGGTTGTAGCTCCACGCCACCTGGCCGTTGTTGGCGCACCCGCTGGTGAGGCCGTCGTTGACCAGGTTCGAGCCGTTGATCATGCCGGAGGCGGCGAACCAGGACCAGCCGTCGCGCGCTCGCTGGAGGTAGCTGGTGTCGCCCGCGATCCTGTTGTGCAGCGCGGCGTTGACCTTGATGTACAGCTCGTTGGTGATCGCGTTCTTGTAGCCCCTGGCGGTCGACCACCACACGCCGCCGCCGCACACGCCGTCCCAGTAGGAGCGCATGTAGTCGGCGCCGGCACGGGCGGTCGCGAGGTAGCGGCCGTCGCCGGTGAGGTCGTAGGCCGCGATCCACGCCAGCGCCCACCAACCGGTGTCGTCGATGTAGTCGTTGCGGAACTGGCCGATGCCGGCGTTCACGTTGCGGTCGTAGGTGTTCGCGATCACGTACTGGTAGCTGGTCATGCCGGACACGCGGATCCCGTCGACGACCGCGGTGAGCGCGTTGGCCGAGTTCCACCAGCCGGTGGTGTCGAACAGTCCGGTGTCGTTGCGGTAGAACATCATCAGCCCGGTCGCGGCGGCGGTGCGCCGGTCCCAGGCGTTCCAGGTCGAGCGTGCCCACGCGGTGCAGACGATGTCGGGGCGGTCGCCGGCCTTGCCGCACGCACGCAACGCGCCGACGCCGTGGTTGGCCCAGTCGTCCACGTTGAACATCAGGGTGCGCCAGCCGGTCGAGCCGGCCGGGGTGGTGGTGAGCCCGAGGCGGCTGCCCGATCCCCAGGTGCGGCCGCCGTCGAAGGACCGGTCGAGCCAGACCTGGTCGCCGGCGGCGCCGGTCGTCACCACGGCCCAGCCCATCGCGTCGGTGTCGTTGACGTGCAGGGAGAACCGGCGGCCGAAGAGGCTGGCGGCCACGGGTTCGCGGTCGCCCGGCGCGAGCGCGGGGTCGCGGCCGTCGCAGTAGCGGTTGCAGATGGTGGCGAGCGGGTTCGGGCCGGCCGCCGTTCTGATGGCCGGGGTCGTGTCCGGCTTGGCAGGCGGTTGCGGTTGGGCCGCCGAGACACCCGTCTCGGGTGACGGCGGCGGTTCGGCCGATGCCGGTGCGACGAGGCTGGTGGCCACCACGACGACGAGAGCCGGTACGAGGGCAGCGGACAGCACGGATCTCGGCATCGAGACCTCCCGAGGGAGCGCTCCGGCGGCCGCGCAGGGTTACGGTCGCCAGCAGGGGTGAGAGCGCTCTCACGCACCACCGACGTTATGACACCGCTCGTGGGGCGTCAATGATCCCCATCATTCGCAGGCAGTTCCGTCGTGATCCTTGTCCAACTCGTAGATGTCGTTCCCGATCACCTGGACAGGACCCTTCACGTACGCCGGGCCGTTGCCGGAGCCGCCGGCACAGTCGACGTCGGACGCGATCGGCACGCAGCCGGTGTAGTTCGGGTCGCACTGCGGCTGCGGTGCGGGCTCCACCGGCGGCGGCGGGGCGGGCTGCTCGATCGTCGGCTGCAGCGGCGGTGGTTGCACGACCGCCGTGGTGGTCGGCGGCGGCGGAGGTGGCGTCGTCGTGGGGGTGGTCGTAGGAGGGGGAGTCGTGGGGGTGGTGGTCGGGAGTTCGACGGTGGTGGTCGTGGTGGTCTCGTCCGCCGCGATGTTCCGGGTCGGGGTGTCGTCGTTGTTGCTGTTGATGACCGACACGAACACGAGCACGACCAACACCGCGGCGGCGGTGATCCACGCGGCCCGGTGCTTCGTGAACGTGCTCCCGGACGCCTTGGCGGCGACGGGGACCGCGGCTCGCGCGGGGGCGGGAACGGGGAAGGCCACGGTGGGCGGATCGACCACGGGCGACGGCGACACCAGCTCGGGGTCGCGAGGCAGGAGCAGCGTCAGCTGCAGTCCCCTGGCGTCCCGTGTGATGGCCGCCGCGCAGCCGGCGCGGCCGCCGTGCGCCTGCACGTCCCCGACCAGCGTCGCGTACCGCTGCGACATCAGGTAGGTCAGCTCCCCCACCCGGCGCCCGTCGAGGCGGACCTCGATCGCACGCTCCCCCTTGTACTTCCCGCTCGCGATCACGCACCACGCGAGCTCGACGGCGACGGTGCGCTCCCCTCCCGGGGCCGGTGTGTAGCGGGCGAGCACGTCCTGGTGCTGTTCCTCGCGGGTGACCGTGACCGTGGACTCGCCCGTCACCATCGCCAAGCCCGCAGCGGAGTTCTCGAACATGGTCCTTGCATCGGCGGACGACCGTGCCTGTTACCGAATGACGGTTGCATCTTGCATCGGCTTGCGTCGGCGTCTGATGTCGGACTATGGTTTCACCTGTCAGAAAAAATTGACAGATGTAGGTGTGAGATGACTGGCGACGATCTGGTCGAGGTGCTGGCCGCTCTGGCCAACCCGATTCGGCTGCGGATCATCGCCCGGCTGGCCGGTGGGCGGCAGTACGTGAGCCGGCTGGCTCGCGAGATCGGGGTGAGCCGGCCGCTGCTCCACATGCATCTGCAGAAGCTCGAGGCCGCCGGTCTCGTGGCGGGCAGCCTCGAGCTGTCGGCGGACGGCAAGGCCATGAAGTACTTCGAGGTCACCGACTTCGACGTGCGGCTCACCGCGGCGGCGCTGGCCGACGCCGCGGAGTCCCTCACCCCATCGGCACCCAAGGAGCAGAAGTGACCTGGCCGAACGCAGTCATCATCCTCGGTGTGATGGTCATCGTGATCATCCTCATCGGTGGCGCGCTCTCGACTTTTCTCGACCTGCGCAAGGCGAGGCTCGTGTCCGGGCAGGAGGACGGCCTGCGGCAGCTCGTCAGCCGATACGAGCAGCTCGCCGAGAACACCCTCGACACACAGCAGCGGATCTCCGCGGACCTGGCCGAGCTACGCACCCGCGTCGCGGCGGTCGAGCAGATCCTCAGAACGGTGGAGTGAACGATGAAGGCGATGGTGCAGGACCGCTACGGCCCGCCGGAGGTACTCGAGCTGCGGGACATCGACAGACCGCGACCCGGTGCGGACGAGGTGCTGCTGCGTGTGCACGCGGCCGGCGTCGACCAGGGCACGTGGCACCAGGTGACCGGCCTGCCCTACCTGGGGCGGCTGGTGTTCGGGCCGCGGCGTCCCCGGGTTCCGGTGCCGGGCATGGACGTCTCCGGGGTGGTCGAGGCGGTGGGCGCGCGGGTGACCGGGCTCCGGCCGGGCGACGAGGTCTTCGGCGTCGGCAAGGGGACGTTCGCCGAGTACGCGACGGCCAGGACGGTGGTGCGCAAGCCCGCCAACCTGACACACGAGCAGGCGGCGACGGTCGCGGTGTCCGCGTGCACGGCCCTCAAGGCGCTGGAGGGTGTCGAGGCGGGCCAGCGGGTCATGGTGATCGGCGCGGGCGGCGGCGTGGGCTCCTACACGGTGCAGCTGGCGGCGGCGTTCGGCGCGTCGGTGACGGCGGTGTGCGGCCCGGCGAAGCTGGAGCTGGTGCGCGGGCTGGGCGCGACCGAGGTGGTCAACTACCGGCAGGAGGAGCTGACCGGCGAGTACGACCTGGTCGTGGACATCGCGGGCGGGCGACCGTTCGCGCAGCTGCTGCGACTGGTCCGGCCGGGCGGGACGCTGACGCTCGTCGGCTCGGAGGAAGGCGGGCGCTGGTTCGGCATGGGCCGCGCGTTCGGCGCCCTGGTGCGCAGGCCGTTCACGAGGAAACGCCTGCGGGCCCCGATCTCGATCGCGCGGCCGACGGCGCTGAACCGGTTGAGCGAGCTGCTCGCCGCAGGCACGATCACCCCGGCGCTGGACCGGACCTTCCCCCTGGGCGACGTGCCGGCGGCGATCACGTACCTGCGCGACGGCCACGCCCGCGGCAAGATCGTCGTCACACCGTGACGGCGCCGCACTTCGCCGTCGGCGACGGCTACGCCGTGTACCGGGGGCCGGTGACGGACAGCTCCTTCCACCGCCACGCCGCCTACCAGGTCGCGATCGGCGACGAGGTCGCCATGGTGGACGGCGCCGCGAACCGGCACGAGGGTGCGGCGCTCGTGGTGGCGCCGATGGTGCGGCACCGGATGCTCGCCAACGCCGACGTCCTCACCTACTTCGTCGAGCCGCACTGTGTGTTCGCCGACCGGCTGCGCGAGCGGTGCGGCACGGGCATCAGCGCCGCCCCGGACCTACGCGGCCTGCGCGCGGAGGACATCGGCGCGCACCCGTCCGGCACGCTCGATCCCCGGCTGGTCACGGCACTGGACACGCTGGCCGGCCGTGCCGTCCCGATGCCGGGCCTGGCCGCGATGGTCGGGCTCTCCCCACAGCGCCTGCGGGCCCTGGCCCGCCAGCAGGTCGGCATGCCGCTGGCACGCTGGCGGATGTGGGTGCGGCTGCGCCGGGCGGCCGAGGCACTGCGGGCCGGTGCGTCGGTGGCCGAGGCGGCGGTCACGGCGGGCTTCGCCGACCAGGCCCACCTGACCCGCGGCATGCGGGACATGATGGGCCTGACGCCCTCCGCCGTGTTGCCGGTGCTGCGCGGTCACTCCCGCCGCGCGACGTAGACCGAGATCGAGCCGGTGACCGTGGGCACGACCTCGACCTCCCGCACGTCGTGGAACCCGGCGCCGGAGATCAGCTCGGGCAGCACCCCGTCCGCGTTCGGCTGGGTGTCCGCCCTGCCGTCCGCGAGCTGCACGGTCCGGAAGGCCAGGCGCATCAGCCTCGTCCGCTGCCAGCCGTAGTCGGCGATGACGAGCCGCCCGCCGGGCCGCAGCACCGCGAACATCGACGCGAGCACCGCCTGCTTCACCGCGACCGGGCACTGGTGGAGCACGAGGCTCGACACGACCGTGTGCATCGAACCCGGCGGCTCCGTCAACGCGTCACCCAGGCCGACCCGCCACCGCACCGCCACGCCGGCGGCCTCGGCCTTGCGCCGTGCCACCGCCAGCATCTCGGGGTCGGGGTCCACGCCGACGACCTGTGCCCTCGGCTGCATCCGCCCCAGCACCACGGCCAGCGAGCCGGTGCCGCATCCGACGTCGAGGATCACCTCGTCGGGCCGCGGCGCCACGTGGCCGGCGACGAGCGCCCGCCACAGCCGCTCACGGGTCAGGGTGACGACGCGGTCGTAGAAACGGGTCGGGGCGAACCTGCCCAGCGCGGGCGTGAACTCGGTCATGCCCGGCAGTCAAGTCCGCCCCGCGCCCCCCGTCTTGAACGAACCGCTTACTTGCCGATGGTCGCGTTGAGGCTGTCGGCGAACTGCTGCGGGTTGATGGACAGCTGGAACAGCTTGACGATGTTGTCCAGCAACGTCTCCGCGGCCGTCGGGCTGAGCGCCTGGTCCCACGACTGCGCGAACACCTTGGCCTTGTTGGCGGTGTCGTAGATGAACGTGACGAAGTCGGCGTTCTTGTCCTTCGCCAGCTGGCTCTGCGTGCCCTTCAGGATCGGGACCGCGCCGGAGCCGATCCAGTCCTTCACCTCCTGGTCGTCCAGAACGCCTTCGGTGAAGAACTTCTTGGCGAGCTTCTTCTCCTCGGCGCTGGCCTTCGCGGAGATGGCCAGGTACTGGCCGGGGTTGCCGACGGCGTCGCTCGGGTCGCCCACGCCGCCCTCGACCGGCGGGAAGTTCATGTAGCCGAGCCCATCGCTGGAGACGAAGTCACCGCCGTCGGCCTGCTGGATGCCGTAGGACCACGAGCCGTGCACCATCATCGCGGCCTTGCCGGTGTAGAGCAGCGCCTGGTCGGCGTTGGAGTCCGCGGTGATCGACGAGAACCCGTCGATGAACCCGCCTGCCCTGACCAGGTCCTGCAGCTTGGTCAGCGCGGTGATGGCCGCCGGGTTGGACCAGGCGTTCTTCTCACCCTCGAAGGCGGCCTGGAACACCTCGGAACCGCCGATGCGGTCGAACAGGAACTCCAGCCACATCATGTTCGTCCACCGGGACTGGCCGGCCAGGGCGAACGGCGCGATGTTCTTCGCCTTGAACTTGGGCACCAGCGCCATGATGTCGTCCCACGACTTCGGCGGGTCGACGTTCACGTCGTCGAAGATCTTCTTGTTGTAGTACAGGAGGATCGGCTCCACCGTCTCGCACGGCATCGCGTAGATCTTGCCGTCGATGGTCGCCGGGCCGAACGAGGACGGGATCAGCTTGTCCTTGACCGCGGAGTTCTGGTCGAACCACGAGGTCAGGTCCTCGACCTGGCCGGCCTCGACCCAGGTGCGCAGCCCGCCGCCACCCCAGCCCCAGATGATCGTGGGGGCCTGGCCGGCGCCGATGGCGGTCTTGATCTTCGTCTTGTACGGGTCGTTCTGGAACGTGGTCGTCTTGATCTGCGTGTCCGGGTTCGCCTTGTTGAACCTGTCCACCGCGCCCTGCCGGATGCCCTGCTGGGGCTGCCCGGACAGGAACCAGTACGTGGCGCCGCCACCGCCGCCGGGACCGGACGTGCCGCACGCCGAGAGTGCCATGGACACCGGCACGCTGGCGGCGAGGCCAAGGACCGCACGCCGGGAGATTGGTGTAGCCACGCAGATGCTCCGTTCTCGAGCCGCAGACTTCGTTGGCGCAGTTTCGAAAACTTTCGAAAACCGTGTCGCGTCAGCGTAGGGAGATTACCGGATTCGTGTCAAGATTGAGCTGACTACAATGCAGATAAGACGTGCTCAATGCGCATCCGGAAGTTTTCGAAACTTTCGGATCGAGAGCGAGAGAAGAGGTGTCGATGACGGCCGGCCAGCCGAGGGAGCCGATCCCGGCCACCGCCGGACGTACGACGTTGGCGGCAGTCGCGCGTCTGGCGGGGGTGTCCGTCGCGACCGTGTCGAAGGTCGTCAACGGGCGCAGTGACGTGGCGCCGGAGACCCGTTCCCGGGTGGAGGCCCTGCTGGCGGAGCACGAGTACATCGCACCCGTCGTCCGCCGCGCCGAGACCGCCGGGCCCTCGACCATCGAGGTGCAGTTCGCGGGCGACCTCAGGCCGTACGTGGCGGCGGCGCTGGGCGGGATCGTCGACGCCGCCGGACAGCTCGGCGTCGCCGTGGCGGTCAGCCAGCCGGACCGCGGCCCGCGCTGGGCCCGGGAGCTGGTCTCGGCGGGACGCCGGGCGCTCATCGCGATCACCAGCGTGTACAGCCCCGCGGACGTGGACGCACTGAACCGGGCAGGGCTCCCGCTGGTCGTGCTCGACCCGCTGCACCTGCCGCACAGCGACGTCACCAGCGTCGGGTCGACCAACTTCGCCGGCGGCTTCGCGGCGACCCAGCATCTGCTGTCACTGGGCCACCAGCGCATCGCCTATCTCGGCGGACCGGCCGTCGCCGCCGCGAACCAGGCACGCGGGCACGGCTACCGGGCCGCGATGGAGGCGCAGAAGGCAGCGGTGCCCGACGCCTATGTCCGGACGGGCGAGTTCACCTACGAGACCGGTGTGCTCGGCGCCGCGGCGGTGCTGGACCTGGCGGTGCCGCCGACGGCGGTGTGCGCGGGCAACGACGAGATCGCGCTGGGGGTCATCGAGACCGCGCGCACGCGGGGGCTGCGCGTCCCGGAGGACCTCAGCGTGGTCGGCTTCGACGACACGCTCCTCGCCCAGATGTCCTCACCGCCACTGACCACCGTCCGGCAACCACTGCGGGAGATGGGTGGCGTCGCACTGCGCACCGCGCTGCGCCTGGCGGACGGCGAGAAGCTCGAGTCCCATCACGTCGAGCTCGCCACCGAGCTGGTGGTACGCGCCTCGACCGCCCGCGTCTGAGCCACCACACGTGACCGTCCTCAGTGGACGGACCGGCGCTCGCTCCCCTGCCCCGCCAACCGGGTCAGGCCGGCGTGGGCGAACGCCAGGACCTCGTCGACGAGAGCGAGGAGATCCGCAGGGCCGTGCCGCACCTCGTCGGTGGTGTACAGCTCGCGGAGACCGCCGGTGACGGCGTAGGCGGCCAGGCGGGGGGCCAGCGCGTCAGCGGGCAGACCGAGGTCCTCGCCGACAGCGGTGGCGATGAGGCGTTCCAGGTCGTGGTAGGCGGCTCGGGCACGGCCGCGGAGGTCCTCGTCCTCGGCGATGAGGGCGGCTCGGCGGGTGCGGCGGGCCCACACCTCGCCGGGTGCGCGGTCGCGGAGCGTGTCACGCCGGTCCAGGACGTGCATGGTGTCGCGCATCCAGTCGCGGACCACGTCCAGGGCCGGGGCGGCGCGGTCGGCGAGACGTTCGGCGAGGGACGCGGGCGTGAACGGGTCGTCGGCGAAGAGCAGGTCCTCCTTCGTCGGGAAGTGCAGTGTCACCGTGCGGGTGGCGACGTCCGCGTGCTCGGCGATCGCCGCGATCGTCGTGGTGCGGTAGCCGTGCTTCGTGAACAGCTCCAACGCCGCCTCCTGGACGCGTTCACGGGTCTGCCGCTTCTTCCGCTCCCGCCTGCCCTCATCCATGCGCGAACGGTATCACGCAATCCATTAATGCATCCCGTGCTACTTTTAGGAGGACATGCATCAAACTAGGAAGGTGCGCAGCATGACCACGACGTGGTTCATCACCGGTACGTCGAAGGGATTCGGTCGCGAGTGGGCGGAGGCCGCCCTCGAACGCGGCGACCGTGTCGCCGCCACCGCCCGCGACACCGGCCAGCTCCAGCCCCTGGTCGCACGGCACGGCGACGCCGTGCTCCCCCTGTGCCTGGACGTCACCGACAGGACCGCGGTCCTCGCGGCGGTGCGGCAGGCGGCCGAGCATTTCGGCCGGCTGGACGTGGTCGTCAACAACGCCGGGTACGGCCACTTCGGCATGGTCGAGGAACTGACCGAGGCCGAGGTACGTGCCGAGCTGGAGACCAACTTCTTCGGCACCCTCTGGGTGACACAGGCCGCGCTGCCGGTGCTGCGCGCACAGGGCCACGGCCGGCTGATCCAGGTCACCAGCGAGGGCGGCGTCCGCGCGTTCCCCGGCATCGGCGCCTACCACGCGTCGAAGTGGGCCGTGGAGGGTCTGTCCGAGTCCCTGCGCCAGGAGGTGGCCGGCTTCGGCATCGACGTCGTGTGCCTGGAGCCGGGCCCGTACTCGACGGACTTCGGCGGCGGCAGCATCCGCACGAGCGCCGAACACCCGGACTACGCCGGGGTCCGGGCCGAGCTGTCGCCCACCTGGGACCTGGGTGACCCGAAGGCGACCCGCGCGGCGATCCTGACGCTGGCCGACACCGACGACCCGCCGGCACACGTCTTCTTCGGCAAGTCCTACGAGCCCGTCGCCGCCGAGTACGAGCAACGCCTGGCCACGTGGCGGAAGTGGCAGCCGCTGGCGCTGGCCGCCTTCGGCTGACGCCGTGCTCACCGGCCGGGGCCGACCTCCAGCACCACGGCCGTCCACGTCATCCCCACGCCGACGCCCAGCAGTAACACGTGATCGCCGTCGGTCACCTCGCCGCCACGCAGCAGGTGGTCCAGTGCCACGAGCTGGTCGCTCGCGCCCAGGTGGCCCACGCGCAGGCCGAGCTCGGTCATCGTCCGGTCCTCGGTGATGCCGAGGGGGCGGAGGATCTGCGTCTCCACGAGCCTGCGGCCGTAGTGCGGCGCGCAGATCCGCGCCAGGTCCGGCAGGTCGACGCCCGCGTCCGTGAGGGCGACCTTGACGACCGCCGACACCGCGTCGCTGTTGCGCAGGTCGACCTCGGTCGCACCGCGGCGGGCCAGCCACTGACGCTTGCGGCCGCGGATGTCGACGGCCCGGTCGGCCGCGACGCTCGCCGCGCGGAACGGCTCGTCACCGCGTTGCAGGCCTTCGAGGGCCGGGTCGGCGTACGACGCGATCGCCCTGACGCACGCGATGCCGGGGCGGCGGGACATCACCACCGCACTGCCCGCGTCGCCGTAGACGATGCCGATGTCCGTGGTCCAGTGCGGAAATCCCGGGCCGCCGAACCGATCGCCCGCGGTGATGAGCGCCGCGTGGTGGTCGGGACGGCCCAGCAGCATGCTCGCCGCCACGTCCATGCCGGCGACCGCGCTGTTGCTCATCGCGCCGAGCTCGACGGTCAGGCCCGGTCCGGCGGCGATGCCCAGCTGGTGGCGGACGTAGGAGGCGGCGTGCCAGAAGTCGACGCCGGAGTGGTAGATCCCGGCGTGCAGGCACAGCGACGGCTGGACCTGCTCCCCCGTCGTGGCGTGGCACTGGCGCAGGGCCTCCCGGCCGGCACGCACGGCGAGCTCGGGACCGTACCGCTCGGCCACGGCCGTGGACAGCTGCCCGGTGCGCGTCGCGTCCTCCGCGGTGAACTCGCCGGCGGCGAGTGGCGCGGCGACCGGGGTCAGTGCGCCGAGGTCGCAGCCGATCCCGTTGACGTGCAGGTCATCGAACCGCATCCGTGGCTCCCTCCCGGCGGGCGAGCACGGCGCTGATCTCCATGAGGTCGTCGGCGCGGCGCGGCTTCGAGGCGGTGACGAACCCGGCCGCGGCGAGCTCCGCGAGCACGGTCTCGGCGCCGCCGCCGGTGAACCGGTGGAAACCCACGAAGCGGGCCCGTGCCGCGCCCGGCACGGCGATGGCCAGGTGCGCCCAACCGGTCTCGCGTTCCCAGCGGACCACCAACAGGACGGTTCCGGCGGCCGGGACGCGTGCCAGGGTCCGCTCGATCACCCGCGTCAGGGTCGTGTCGGTCAAGAGACTTTCCTTTCCGCGCGGCAAACAGCGCACCCCGGGAGGGCGCGCTGGCAGGAGGGCTTGGGCGAAGTGGGCCTCGCTCACCCACTCCGCCCTCGGCGGGCGGGCCCCTTCGTCGAGACCCGCGAGACACGGCGAAACCTACCGCCATGAACAGGTACGGAAAACACCCACCCCTGCACACACAGTGAACACCGCGACTGATAAGGAAGCGTGATCCGCGCTATTTCGCCTATATATTAGGAGATCACTAATATGGATCTTGGTCCGCACTTCGGGCGATCATCACACACGGTAGTTGCGGACACGAACGAGCTACGCGATCACTCGTGCGGTGCATGCGAACGGGACGACGGTCACCCAGGAGTGACGCGGCGTCAGTGCCGCGGCGCGACCGCGCCGGACCGGGGACGGCGGCGCACGTTGATGGCCACCATCCACACCGCCAGCAGTGCGGCGCCGATCGTCCCGGTCCACTTGGTCGCGCCGGCCTCGCCGACCACGCCCAGGACCAGGGTCACGGTCATCAGCACGGTGGTCACGACCGCCAGGGAGGCGGCGACCAGACCTTGTGCGTTGAACGTACGCATCGCGGCCCCCTCATCTCATCCTGTCGTCATGCCGTACCCCGAGGCGCCGAGACCGAAACACGAGACAGGACACCCGACCGAGCTCGCGTAGGGGTCGCGGCCGGCCGTACGCGCCCGCGTGTGAACCGGCGGAACGTCGTGTCAGTGGTCGTGTCAGGGCGAAGGCAGGTCCGTGTCAGGCGGGCCACGCACAGTGGGCACATGACGAGCTCAGCGATCACGGCTTCGGGGCTGCGGAAGGCCTACCGGGACAAGGTGGTGCTCGACGGCATCGACCTGGATGTCCGTGCGGGGACCGTGTTCTCCCTGCTCGGTCCGAACGGGGCCGGCAAGACCACGACGGTGAACGTGCTGACCACGTTGCTGGACAGCGACGGGGGCGCGGCACGCGTCGCCGGGTACGACATCGCGACCGAGACCAGGAAGGTGCGTGCGGCGATCGGGGTCACCGGTCAGTTCGCGGCGGTGGACGAGCTGCTGACCGGGCGCGAGAACCTGCGGCTGATGGCGGACCTGCACCACCTGGGAAGCACGGCGGCCAAGCAGGTCGTCGAGGACCTGCTGGAGCGGTTCGACCTGGCGGAGTCGGCGGCCAGGCTGGCGTCGACCTACTCCGGTGGTATGCGCAGGAAACTGGACCTGGCGATGACGTTGGTCAGCACGCCGGAGATCATCTTCCTCGACGAGCCGACGGCGGGACTGGACCCGCGCAGCCGCCGCACGATGTGGAACATCATCCGCGAGCTGGTCGCCGGCGGGACGACGATCTTCCTCACCACCCAGTATCTCGACGAGGCCGACCAGCTCGCCGACAGGATCGCGGTGCTCGACCGGGGCCGGCTGGTCGCCGAGGGCACCTCCGGCGAGCTCAAGAAGCGGATTCCCGGCGGTCACGTCCGGTTCCGGTTCGCCGACGCCGAGCAGCTGGACGCGGGGGCACGCGTCCTGGCCGGCTCCACCCCGGACGCGGAGAGCCTGGTACTGCGGGTGCCGAGCGACGGCGGGGCGCGGTCGGTGCGCACCCTGCTGGACCGGCTCGACGAGTACGCGGTCGATGTCGAGGAGTTCACCGTGCACATGCCGGACCTCGACGACGTTTTCCTTGCCCTCACCGGTCATGCCAGCACGGAGGTCACCGCACGATGAACACCGACTCGGAGATCATGTTGCGCCGCAACCTCAAGCACACCGTCCGCAACCCGGTCGCGCTGTTCAACGCGATCCTGATGCCGGTCCTGATGATGTTCATGTTCGTGTACATGCTCGGCGGCGCCTTCAGCGTCGGCGACGCGTACGTCGACTACGCGACACCGGGCATGATCATGATGACCATCTCCTACGGGTTGAGTGCCACCGCGATGGCCGTGAGCAGTGACATGGCGAAGGGGATCATCAACCGGTTCAAGGTCATGGACGTCTCCCGCGGCGCCGTGCTGACCGGTCACGTCGTCTCCACGATGCTGCGCACCGTGGTGGCGCTGGCGGCCGTCCTCGGCGTGGCCTTCCTGATGGGGTTCAGCCCGAACGCGACCTTCGGCCTGTGGCTCGCCGTGATCGGCGTCCTCCTGCTGGCGATCTTCGCGGTCAGCTGGCTCACCATCGCCCTGGGCCTGGCCGCGAAGACGTTGGAGTCGGCGGGGTTCTCCACCGTGCCGCTGATCATGCTGCCGTTCTTCAGCAGCGCGATCGTGCCGGCGGACAAGATGGGTCCCGGAGTCCGGGAGTTCGCGGAGTACCAACCCTTCACGCCGATCATCGAGAGCGTGCGCGGGTTCCTTAACGGCACACCGTCGAACGGCCACACGATCGCCGCGGTCTCCTGGTCCGCCGGGATCGCCGTCGTCGGCTACGTGTGGGCACGGGCGAGGTTCAACAAGCGAGCGTGACCGCGGCCAGCTCGCGCCAGCTCGCCCGCGCCCCCTCCAGCGTCGCCTCGGTGAACCTCGGGTCACCGAGGCGGCGCCGTGCGGCCAGCTCGATCCGGGCCACGTCCGGCTGCGCACGGTTCGACAGGCCGAGCACGGACGTGCTGGCCGCGAGCAGCCGCGCGGCCTGCTCGAACTGTTCCTGACGCAGCGCGAGGTCCGCGATCCCGACGAGGATGTGCGCGGTCATGAGGGCGTTCCCGTCCTGGGGCATCGCCTGGTAGGCCGCGACACGGTGTTCGCGGGCCTCGGCGAGATCCTCGGCGAGGTAGCCGAGCAGATTCTGTACCAGCGGAAGGTAGTTCGCCCGCTCGGCGGCGTCGCCGTCCAGCGTGGTCGTCGCGACGCCGAGCTGGCGGGAGGCCTCCCGGACGTCGCCCCTCCAGTGCGCGAGCTCCGCCTTCGCCATCGCCAGCCGCGCGAGCGCGATCGGCCAGGCGACCCGCGCCGCGGCTCCCTGCGCGGCCGCCATGGCGGCCGCGCTCGACGCCTCGTCGCCCGCCAGCCAGTACAGCTGGGCCTGCCGTGACCGCATCGTCACGACGTCCTCGACGACGCCGATCTCGGTGACGACCGCGATCGCCTGCTCGTAGTGCTCGCACGCGGCGACGAACTCGCCGCGCGTCGCGATCCGGTCGGCCAGCTCGGTCAGGGCGAACGACATCCCCCACCGCTCGCCGATCGCGCGAAACTCGGCGAGCGCCGTCTCGAGGTACGCGTCCGCGTCCCGCCCGCCGTCGCCGAGGACGATCCGCATCTTGCCGACCTGCAGGCGGGCAACGGCGCGTACCCAGGGATCCTCGTCGGTGAGCAGCGGCTCGTACGCGGTGAGGATCGCGTCCGGCCCGTGCAGCAGGCGTTCCAGCGCGCCGATGAACCGCATCACGGGATGGCCGCTGCGAACCCGCCGGCTGATCTCGTAGGCCTCGTTGATCCACTCCCGCACCTGGTACTGGTCACCCAGTCCGGAGGTCAGGAACGACACGACGAACACGTACACCAGGACCCGGAGCTCGTCGGCCACCTCGCCGGGCACGGCCGTGGCCGCCATGATCAGCTCGGCGCCCTCGGTCTTGTGCCCGCCGAGCCACCAGTACCACGCCGCGGACGCGCCGAGCCGCATCGCGCCCTGCGCCTCCGCCGCCGCGAGCGCACCACGCATCGCGGCACTGATGTTGTCGTGCTCGGCCGCAACCGTGGCCAGCCACTCCAGCTGCTCGGCGCGGCGGATGTGCGGCTCCGCGGCCTCGACGAGCTCGGTGAAGTACGCGAGGTGCGCGTGGCGCGCCAGCTCCGACTCCCCCGCCTCGGCGAGCCGCTGGGCGGCGTACTCCTTGATGGTGCCGAGCATCCGGTAGCGCGGCGCCCCCTCGCCCGTGGCGACCACCAGCGACTTCTCGGTCAGCGCGGTCAGCACCTCGAGCACCTGCCCCGCCTCGACCCCGTCGCCCGAGCAGACCCGCTCGGCCGCGTCCAGGCTCGCACCGCCGGAGTACACCGAGAGCCTGCGCAGGACCGTCCGTTCGGCGTCGGTGAGCAGCTCCCAGCTCCAGTCGACCACCGCGCGCAACGTCCGGTGCCGCGGCAGCGCGGTACGGCTGCCGCCGGTCAGCAGGCGGAACAGGTCGTCGAGCCGGTTCGCGAGCTGGTCGAGGGTCATGGTGCGCAACCGGGCCGCGGCGAGCTCGATCGCCAGCGGCATCCCGTCCACCGCCCGGCAGACACGCGCCATGGTCGACAGCGTGGCGGCGTCGGTCGCGAGGTCCTTGCGCACCGCGCCCGCCCGGTCACGCAGCAGCAGGACGGCGGGCGAGGACTCGACCTCGCCGGGCGCGGCGTCCCGCGCCGGCAGGGCCAGCGGCATGACCTGCCACAGCGTCTCACCGGTGATGCCGAGCGGTTCCCTGCTCGTCGCGAGGATCCGCAGCCGCCGGCACTCCCCCAGCACCCGATGGGCGAACGCCGCGGCCGACTCGATCACGTGCTCGCAGTTGTCCAGGATCAGCAGCGCCTCCCGCTCGCGGACCGCGGCGATCAGCCGGTCGGTCGGCTCCGCGTCCGACGCGCCGCCGAGCAGCGCGTCCCGCTGGCCGAGCGCGGCGAGCGTCGCCTGCGCCACGTCGTCGTCCGCGCCGATCGCCGCGAGCTCCACCAGCCAGGCCCCGTCCGGCAGGTCACCGAGCAACGTGCGCGCGGTCTCCGTGGCCAGCCTGGTCTTCCCCGAGCCACCCGGCCCGATCAGGGTGGTGAGCCGGTGGTCGGCGACGAGCCCGCGCACGGCGGCCACATCGGCGTCCTTGCCGAGGTAGCTGGTCAGCTCGGCACGCAGGTTGGTCGTCCGGCGCTCGTCGCGCCTGCCCATCTCACCCCGCAGCAGCGCCACGTGCAGCTCGGCCAGCTCCGGGGACGGGTCGGCGCCCAGCGCGTCCGCCAGGGCCTCCCTCGTGCGCTCGTACACACGCAGCGCCTCGGTGCTCTGACCGGCCGCGCCGAGGGCACGCATCAGCGCGGCGACGAGCCGCTCCCGCACGGGATGCGCGGCGACCAGGTCGGTCAGCTCCGCGACGAGCGCGGCGCCGTGACCGAGCCGGATCTCGGCCTCGAACCGATCCTCCAGCGCGGCGAGGCGCAGCCCCGCCAACCGGGTGAGTGCCGCGTCGAACGCCCCGCTGTCCTGCAGACCGACGTCCTGCATCGCCGCCCCGCGCCACAGGCCGAGGGCCTCCCGCAGGAGCCGCACGCGCTGCTGGTCGTCGCCCTCACGCGCCCTGCCGACAAGGCGCTCGAACCGGACGGCGTCGACGGAGTCGGGGTCCGCCGTCAGCCGGTAGCCGCCCGCCTGTCCGTCGACCACCCCGTCCGGTAGCGCCCGGCGCAGCCGGGAAGCCAAGCGCTGCAAGGCGTTCGCGGCGTCGGCCGGCGGGTGCTCACCCCAGATCCAGTCGACCAGCGTCGCCTTCTGGACCACCCGGCCGGGTTCGAGTGCGAGGGCGATCAACAACGCCCGCAGGCGGGCACCGGGCACGTCCGCCGCGACGCCGTCGTCCGTGTGGACCTCGAAAGGTCCAAGCATCCCGATCCGCACGCTGACGATTTTGCCGTAGGCATGCGAGAAGCCTCCGCCCAGTACCGCGGCGGGGGTGAGGTCGCCGTTTGCCCGAAAGGGCGTACCTGTGGGCACGTTCAGGCATCCGTTCGGTCTGTGTTCTTCAGCCCTTTGGTGTATCTCACGCATTTCCCGTGACTCTCTTGCTCCCGAAGCCGGCTGGGGAGCCGGCTCGGGTATGGGGGAAAGACATGACCAGACACGCACGTGACAGCTTCTTCGTCGTCGGCGAGGGGGTGCTCGAGTTCGACCGCGACGGTCGGCCCAGCACGCGGGCGCCGCTCGCCGGCGAGGAGCTGCGGCGGTTCCGGTTCTCGCGGCTGGGACCCGAGGGGCCGCTCGTCGACGAGGCCACCCGGACCGCGCTCGCCGAGGCCATCACCGTGACCGGCATCCAGGCGGACGCGTCCGTACCGGCGGGGTTCACCTATCTGGGCCAGTTCGTCGACCACGACCTGACCATGGACCGCACGGACGCGCAACTCGGCGAGGACGTCACCCTGGACGAGCTGCTCCAGGGGCGCTCGCCGGCGCTCGACCTGGACTCCGTCTACGGCCGCGGCCCCACCGACCGCCACGACCGGATCTTCTACCAGCGCGACGGTGTGCAGCTGAAGGTCGGCCGCACCTCGGCGGCGACCTTCCCCGACGACCGGGTGAACGTCGAGCTCGAAGGGTTCGACCTGCCCCGTGCCGGCGGCACCGCCGGCACGCATGCGGACCGCCGCAGGCCGCTCATCCCCGACCCGCGCAACGACGAGAACCTCGCGGTCGCCCAGACACACCTCGCGTTCATCCGCTTCCACAACCGGCTGGCGGCCGAGCTGGCGCTCACCGGGCTCACCGGGCAGCGCCTGTTCGCCGTCACCCGCGACGAGGTCGTCCGCCACTACCAGTGGATGCTCCGCACCGACTTCCTGCCCCGCGTCGTCGATCCCGCGATCGTCACCGACGTGTTCGCGCACGGCCGCCGGTTCTTCGAGGCGACCGGTCGTGGGCACGGGCACTCCGGGCAGCCGCCGACGATGCCGATCGAGTTCTCCGTCGCGGCGTACCGGTTGGGGCACAGCATGGTGCGTGGCGCCTACCAGTGGAACCGCGTCTTCAACACCACCGGCCCCGCCGGACTCGCCACGCTGCTGCAGCTGTTCACGTTCACCGGCGTGTCCGGCAACTTCCAGCCCGGCGCCGGCCTGTCGGAGCTCGACGACCCGGACTCCGGCACCGTGGACACGTTGCCCACCAACTGGATCGTCGACTTCCGCCGCCTCTACGACTTCACCGAGGCCGGGCGGCCGGACCTCGCGGCGCCCGCGAACGGTGGGAACGTCGCCAAGCGGATCGACTCGCTCATGGTCGACCCGCTCGCGCAGCTGCCGGCCGGCACCTTCGGCGGCCGTGGCAGCGAGATCCCGCCGCTCCAGCGCAACCTCGCGTTCCGCAACCTGACCCGCGCCAACATGGTCCGGCTCGGCACCGGGCAGCAGCTGGCCACACTGCTCGGCGCCACACCGCTGACCGAGGCGCAGATCCTCGACGGCAACCAGGGCGCCGCGCTGACCGGGCTGACCGACGGTCAGCGGGCCGCTGTGAGCGCTAACACCCCGTTGTGGTTCTATGTCCTGCGCGAGGCCGAGTTCAACGACGGCCGACTGGGCACGGTCGGCGGCCGGATCGTCGCCGAGGTGTTCCACCGGGCCATGGAGGGCAGCCGGACCTCGATCGTGCGGTCCCCGTCCTGGCGGCCCCGGCTCGGGCCGGACCGCAGGACGTTCCGGATGACGGATCTGCTGCTGTTCGCCTTCGAGGGCAAGGCGGATCTGTTGAACCCGCTGGGTGACTGAGACGCCCGCCGCCGTGCTCGCACCGGGGGTGGGCACGGCGGCGTGGCCCGTTCGAGTGGCAGGCCACCAACGGACGAGCGGAACGAGGTCGGCGACGCGATGTCACCCCGCTCGATCCCGTGCCGGAAGCTCGTCCTGCCGTCGGACCACGACGGCCGTGGAGTCAGTACGGGATCGCCAGCAGGTCCTCGTGGTGGACAGTCGCGTGCAGGTCCTCCTGGGACAGCCGGCGCCGGAGGTAGCCGTCCGCTTCGAGACGGAGGTCCGGGTCCTGCTCGCAGGCCGCCGACACCCAGCCGCGCAGCCACTCGGCCAGTAGCGGCCGCCGGTCCGGGCCGAGGTGCCACGGGCTCGGTCTTCTGTGGACCGTCGCACCGAGACGGGTGAACGCCGTCGCCATCGCGGGGACCGCCGACGGACCCAGCAACGCACGGCCCGCGACGGTTCGGCGCTGGTGGGCGTTGAACCCGGCCGTCATCGGCTCGTCCAGCGGGTCGGCCGGGGTCAGCTCGACGCGTCCCTCCACCGACAGCGCGAACAGTGCCGGGCAGTCCGCCCCCACGCACGCCGCCGCCAGGTTCGACACCTCCTCGGTCGTCAGGAGGTCCAGCAGCGCCGAGCCGGTGACGAGTGACGTTCCCGACAGTTCGGCGGCACTCAGCGTCGTAATGTCCCGTAAGTCCGACGTGGCACCCGGGACCGACGCCGTCGCGACCGCCAGCAACGCCGGGTCGAGATCGGTGAGTATCCATTTCCGTGCGTTCGGTAGCCGGGGCGAAAGCCATCTGGCCATCGACCCCGTCCCGCTGCCGAGGTCACGGACCAGGAGATCCTCGCTGGTCAGCGAGCTGCGCAGGGTCGTCAGCAGCTCGTCCGCGCGGGCGTCCGCGTCCGCTGGTTCCCGTAGGCCCAGCCACTCGGGTGAGAAGTCGCTCATCAACCATTATCACTCCTCAAGCCGTCACGTGGTTCAGAACCATCCCGACCCTTGATGCGTATTGAGAAACGAAACAGATCTTGTTGAGGGCGGAACAGATCTTGGAGGGACCGTGACCGCACCGATCACCCGGACACTGACCATCGCCACACTGGCGTTGGCCGGTCTCCTCACGCTGCTGACCCTGGCCGGCAGCGCCGGCCTCGGGCCGCCAGGCTGGCTCGCGGGCACGGCGTTCGCGATCGCCGGGTGGGCGGTGCTCGCGGAGGCCATGCCCCGGTACGGCACGGCGCGGTTCGGGCCGGCCGACGTGGTGACGCTGACCAGAGCGGTGCTCGCGGGCACGGTCACCGCTCTCGTCGCCGAACCGGGCAACTCGCGGGCGTCGTTGTGGCCACTCGTCATCGTCGCGGGACTGGCGCTGGCCACCGACGCCATCGACGGCAAGGTCGCCCGTCGCACCGGCACCGTCTCCAGGTTCGGGGCGCGGTTCGACATGGAGGTCGACGCGTTCCTCATCCTGGTGCTGAGCGCCTTCGTCGCCACCCACCTCGGCTGGTGGGTGCTGGCGATCGGCGCGATGCGTTACCTGTTCGTCGCGGCGGGGAAGATCTGGCCGTGGCTGCGGGCGCCGCTGCCGGACCGCCTGTCCTGCAAGGCCGTCGCCGCCGCGCAGGGGATCGTGCTCACGGCCGTCATCGTGCTCCCCACGGTCCCGGCCACGATTCTGGTGGCCCTCGCGCTGTCGGCGCTCACCTGGTCGTTCGCGCGGGATGTGCGCTACCTGCACCGCGACCGCGCGGCGGCGCCCGTGGTCGCCGCGGAGACCAGGCCGGACACCTCGCCGCGCCGCCGCATCGTGCTCACCACGCTCGCCGGCGCCCTGGTGCTGTTCGCTCTCCTCGTGCCCACGAGCATGAGCGAGCTGTCGCCGGCCGCGTTCGCGCGCATCCCCATCGAGGGACTCATGGTCGTCGGCCTCGTCCTCGTGCTCCCGGGCCGGACGCGGCGGGTCGCCGCCACGTTCGTCGGCGTCGGACTGGCGCTGTTAACGCTCACAAAGCTGTTCGACATCGGCTTCCAGCTCTACACCGGACGGCCGTTCCACCCGGTGTACGACTGGTCCGCGCTGCGCCCCGCCGTCGAGTACCTCCAGGACACGGCCGGCTCGCTGGCCTCCGTCGGCGCCGTCGTCGGCGCGGCCGTGCTCACGCTCGGGCTGATCGTGGCCATGGTGCTGGCGGTCCTGCGGCTGACGAAGGTCGCGGTCGGCCGCCGCACGTTCGCCACCCGTGGCGTGGCGGCGCTCTCCGTCGTGTGGGTGGCACTCGCCGTGATGGGCCAGCCGCTGGCCGCGAACTCCGCGGCCAACGAGGTGTTCGACGACATCCGCCAGGCCCACGCCGACCTCGTCGACCCCGACGTGTTCGCGCAGGAGGCCGCCACCGACAGGTTCAAGTACACGCCCGGCGACCACCTGCTGAACGGGCTGCGCGGCAAGGACGTGCTCCTCGTGTTCGTCGAGAGCTACGGCCGGGTCGCGGTCGAGGGCTCCGACATGGCGCCCAGCGTCGACAAGGTCCTCGACGAGGGCACCGACGCGCTGAAGGCCAAGGGGTTCGCGGCACGCAGCGCGTTCATGACCTCGTCCACGTTCGGCGGCATCAGCTGGCTCGCGCACGCGTCCGTCCAGTCCGGACTCTGGGTCGACAGCCAGCCGCGCTACGACTCCCTCGTGGACACCGACAGGCTGACGCTCACGGGCGCGTTCAGGCGGGCCGGCTGGCGCACCGTCGGCGTCGCGCCCTCGATCGTCCGGGACTGGCCCGAGGCCCGGTTCTTCGGCTACGACCACGCGTACAACCGCGACAACGTCGGCTACGCGGGACCGCACTTCGCCTACGCCAAGATGCCCGACCAGTACACGATGTCCGCGCTCTACCACCACGAGCTCGCCGCGAAGGACCGCAAGCCGGTCATGGCGGAGATCGACCTCGTGTCGAGCCACATCCCGTGGACGCACCTGCCCCGTATGATCGACTGGAACACCGTCGGCGACGGCTCGGTCTACGGGCCGATGCCGGCACAGGGCAAGACCCAGGCCGAGGTCTGGTCGGACGCGGCGAACGTCCGCGCCGCGTACGCCGAGTCCATCCGGTACTCGCTCGACACGCTGATCTCGTACATGACCACCTACGGCGACAAGGACACGGTGATGGTGTTTCTCGGCGACCACCAGCCCGGCCCGTCGGTCTCCGGTGACACCCGCGACCACGACGTGCCGGTCTCCATCGTGGCCGGCGACCCCGCGGTGCTCGACAGCGTCGACAGCTGGGGCTGGCAGGACGGCCTCAACCCGAGCCCGTCCGCGCCGGTGTGGGGCATGGACGCCTTCCGCGACAAGTTCCTGAACGCATTCGACACCCCGGAAGGACACCAGGGCACATGACGCTGCCGATGAGCACGTCCGCCGGCGCGCGGGACAAGCCGGTGGCCGTGCTCCCGGTCGGCAGCTTCGAACAGCACGGCGCGTTCCTGCCGCTGGCGACGGACTCCGTGATCGCGATGACGATCGGCGAGGCCGTCGCCGCGGCATACCCGGTGCTGCTCCTGCCGCCGGTCACCATCTCCTGCTCACACGAGCACGCCGCCTGGCCTGGCACCGTCAGCATCTCCGCGCCCACCCTGCACGCGATCGTCCGCGACGTGGCGGAGTCGCTGAGACTGCAGGGCATCCACCGGCTGGCGCTCGTGAACGGCCACGGCGGCAACTACGTGCTCGGCAACGTCGTCCAGGAGGCCAGCGCCCGCGGGGAGCGCATGGCGCTGTTCCCGACCGAACTGGACTGGCTCGCCGCCCGCGCGGCCGGCGGCGTCGAGACCGGCCCGGACACCGACATGCACGCCGGTGAGTTCGAGACCTCCCTGCTGCTGCACGCACATCCGGAGCTCGTCCCGCCGGACTACGCCGACCACGACGAACGCGCCGACGACCGCGACCGCTTCCTCACCCTGGGCCTGAGCGCCTACACCACGTCCGGAGTGATCGGCAGCCCGTCACTGGCCACGGCAGGCAAGGGCGAGGCCGCACTGGCCCAGCTCGTCACCGCCTTCGCCGACGTGATCGCCGCACTCGACTAGGACAGCCGCTGTCAGAGGCGGACCTCAGCCGGAAGACCAGGGAGCCGAGGCACCGCGGGCGTCACGCCAGGTGCGGCAGCAGGTGGTCGAGCCGCTCCCGTTTGGTCAGCAGATAAGGAAGGTTGTCGTCGTTGGGGGCGATCAGCAGCGGCACCCGCTCCACGACACGAATCCCGTTTCGGCGCAACGAGTCCAGCTTCTCCGGGTTGTTCGACAGCAGCCGCACCTGCTCGATCCCGAGGTCGGTGAGGATCTGGGCGGCCACGTCGTAGTCACGCGCGTCGACCGGCAGGCCGAGCGCGATGTTCGCCTCGACGGTGTCCAGGCCGTCCTCCTGCAGGCGCATCGCGGCGAGCTTGGCCAGCAGGCCGATGCCCCGCCCCTCGTGGCCCTTCAGGTAGATGATCACGCCGGCGCCCGCGGTCACCACGCCCCGCATCGCGGCGTCGAGCTGCGGGCCGCAGTCGCACCGGGTCGAGCCGAACACGTCGCCGGTCAGGCACTCGGAGTGCAACCGCGTCAGCGGCGTGGTCCCCGCGACCTCGCCGTGGACGAGGGCCACGTGTTCGTGTCCCCATCTCGGGTCGAGATACCCCACCGCCTGGAACTCCCCGTACGACGTCGGCAGGCGGGTCTCCACCATCCGTTCGACCGTCGCCGGCGAAGTCTCCGCATCCGCCACGTGCGTCATGCCACCCTCTCTCGTTTCCGGACGAGCACCACCGCGACACCGCGGACCTGCGTCGCGACCCGGGCCCACGGCACGAGGGTCAGCGCGCCCGGCAGGCTCGCCACGAGCCCCAGCAGCCCGTACGCCACCGCGGCGGTCAGGCCCTGCGCGGCCCCGAGCCCCGCCGCGGCGAACATCAACGCGGTGACGCCCTCGCGGGGTCCCCACCCACCGATGTTGATCGGCAGGCCCATCGCGAGCAGCGCCACGATCACGATCGGCAGCAGCTTGTCCAGCGACTGCGACGCGCCCGCCGCCTTCATGGCGACCAGGAACAGCGTGATGTGCCCCGTCAGCGCGGCCGCGGACAGCGCGGCGATGCTCGGCCACGCGTCCCTGGCCAGCAGGCCGTGACGCACGTCGTCGATCGTGCGGCGCCAGCGTGAGCCGATGCCGACCCACCGCCGCGCGGCCAGGTAGCCGAGCGCGACCGCCACGAGCACGGCCACGAGCACCAGGCCGACAGCGCGTGCCGGGCTGGCCAGCAACACGGCCACTCCCGCCACCATCACCACGGCCTGCCCCGCCGTCCGCTCGAGCACGACCGCACGGACTCCCGCGCCGACGTCGCCCTCCTGCTTGCCGTGCGATACGGCGCGCTGCACGTCCCCGAGCACACCGGCCGGTAGCACGGCGTTGAGGAACAGTGCCCGATAGTAGTCGGCGACAGCCTTCCCGAGCGGCAGACGCAGCCCGAGACGGCGCGCGACCAGGCACCACCGCCATGCGCAGAGCACGGTGGTACCGAGCCCGACAACCACCGCGGCGACCACGTCATGGGCGTCGATTACCCGTAATCCGGCGACGAAACCATTCGTCCCGAGCTTCCACATCAACGCGACGACGATCGCCACGCCGGCGGCGAGCTTCACCCAGTTCCAGAGCTTCCCGTTCAACGCAGTACCCCCGCGAGCCGCTTCGCCGCCGTCGGCCAGTCCTCGACCTCGCGTGCCCTCGCCGCCTCCCGCAGGCGGTCGCGCAGGCCGGCGTCGGTGAGCCAGCGGCGCAGCGCCTCGGTGAGCGCGGGCACGTCGTCGGGAGGAACCAGCATCCCCGGCGTCCTGTTCGTGTCCCTACCGAGCGTGAAAGGGAGCGCGTCGACGTTCGTGGCCAGCACGGGGATGCCGCGGACGATCGCCTCGGTCACCACCATGCCGAACGTCTCGCGCCGCGACGGCAGCACGAGCAGGTCGGTCTGGTTGAACGCCTGCTCCAGGTCGTCGCCCCACAACACCCCGGCGAAGATCATCTTGTGGGTCAGTCCGTGCTTGTCGACCGAGCCCTGGATCCGGCGGGCATACGACGGGTCGTTACGCAGCGATCCCGCGAACACGCACGTCCAGGGCAGGTCGGAGAGGTTCCCGAGCGCCTCGACCAGCAGGTCCTGCCCCTTGCGGGGGGTCACCGAGGCCAGGCAGAGCAGCCGGTTGCCGGACTCGGTGCCCGCGGCCAGCGGCGCGGGTTCCGTGCCGGGCGGCGCGGTGCGCACGCGGCGCGGGTCGAGGCCGTGGTGGGAGACGACGCGGCGGGTCGACCACTCGCTGGTGGTGATCACGGCCGTGGCCGCGCGGAGCACCTCACGCTCGCGCCGGTCCAGGCCAGCGGCCCGCTCCGACGGCAGCCCGATCTCGTCCGCGAGCTGGAGGTGCAGGACGACCACCAGGCGCAGCCGGCGCGCGGCCGGCACCACCACCTCGGGCACCCCGCATGCCACGAGTCCGTCTATCAGTACTACCGACGCGTCCGGGATCTCCCCCAGTGTCTGGGACAACGCCACCCGTGCCTTGGTGCTCGGCGTGGGCCAGCGGCCCGGCACCGTCACCTTTTCCAGGCCGAGTAACTCGCACATGCGTCTGCCGTACACGTTGCCGCCACTCGCGACCGTGACGTCGTCGACGTCGGCCGGCAGGATGAAGACGGTCACGATGCCCCCTCACAGGCTCGGTGGCATCGTTCCTCGCCTTCCCGCGCCCATGGTTCGCTCCGCGGGCTCCGCTCACGCGTCACAGGGACCGCCGGTAGCTCGCCCACGCCACATGGGACTCCTTGAGCGTCACCGTGATCTCGGTGAGCCCACGGGCGCTCTCACCCAGGGATCCACTGTGGACGCGATCGGCTAGCCGGTCGGCGACGAACTTCGCGAGGAACTCCGTAGAGGTGTTGACGCCCTTGAACTCAGGCAGGTCGTCGAGGTTGCGGTAGCTCAGCCCGCCCAGCACGTCCTTCAGCTGGCCGGTGGCGAGTCCGATGTCGACGACCAGGTTGTCCGCGTCCAACTCGGGACGCGCGAACGTGGCGTCCACGACGAAGGTCGCGCCGTGCAACTGCTGCGCCGGGCCGAACACCTCTCCGGTGAAACTGTGCGCGACCATCATGTGGTCGCGGACGGTGAGGGTGAACACCCTGCGCCTCCTACGGTCGGGTCAGTCGCTGTCGTAGGTAACACGCAGGCAGAGCGAAGACGGTTCAGAACTGATCAGTTTCGGCAAAACCGCAGGTAGCTCGTCGAACCGGCACTCGTCGGTGACCAGTGCGTCGAACCCGGCGTCGGCGAGCAGGCCCAGGGCGACCGCCAGTCGCTGCCCGTAGCTCTTCGGCCGAGCGGGTGACACGGTGCCGACCTGACTGCTACGGATGGTGAGCCGACGTGAGTGAAACCACTCCCCCAACGGGACGCTGACGCGGCGGTCGCCGTACCAGCTCAGCTCGACGCAGACGCCTTCCGGCCGCAGCAGCTCCAGTGCCCGCGTCAGGCCCTGCTCGGACGCACTGGCGTGCACGACGAGGTCACAGTCGCCCGTCGCGTCCGGCGGCAGGACGAAGTCCACCCCGAGCCCGGCGGCGAGTCCTTGTCGCGCCGGGTCGATGTCGACGAGCTGCACCCGGGTGCCGGGGATGCCGGCGAGGATCCGCGCGACGGACGCGCCGACCATCCCGGCCCCGATGACCGCGATCTTGTCCCCGACCTGCGGCGAGGCGTCCCAGACGGCGTTCACGGCGGTCTCGACCGTGCCGGCGAGGACGGCCCGCCGCGCCGGCACGGTCTCGGGCACGGGGGTCACGGCGGCGGCCGGGACGACGTAGCGGGTCTGGTGTGGATAGAGACAGAAGACAGTGCGGCCGAGCAGGTCCGGCGGTCCACTCTCGACGATGCCGACGTTGAGGTAGCCGTACTTCACCGGAGCGGGGAAGTCACCCTCCTGGAAGGGCGCACGCATCACGTCGTGCTGGCTCGCGGGCACCCCGCCGCGGAACACCAGCGCCTCCGTGCCCCGGCTGACCGCGGAGTACAGCGTCCGCACGAGCACGTCGTCCGGTCCGGGCCGCCCCAGCTCCGCCGGCCGGATCTCACCCTGTCCAGGCTCACGCAGCCAGAACGCCCGCTCCGTCGAATGGGTCGCTCCACTCATCCGCGGCCGCCTCCTTCGGGTCGTCCACCCTGCACATCCGGGGACGGCGACTCACGCTACTTGCCCGCGGCCTCCTCGGCTCGCTGATGCAGGCGGGTGCGGATCTCCTCGGGGGTGTAGGCGCGGCGCCTGCGTTCGGCGCGGGCGATCGCCACTCCGGTCGCCGCGACGCCTGCCAGGCCGGCCAAGCCGACGATCTTCCACCAGCGCACGGGCCTAGGCTACCGGGGTGGCCGTTTCACTGGACGAGGCAGTCGAGCTGACCAGAACGGGTGACGTCTGGCTGTTCCGCGGCACCACCGCCGCCGACCGGACCATCCGGATCACCACGAACAGCCCGGTCAACCACGTGGGCATGGCGGTGGTGATCGAGGACCTGCCACCACTCATGTGGCACGCCGAGCTGGGCAGGTCGCTGCGGGACATGTGGACCGGCGAGCGCCACCGCGGGGTGCAGCTGCACGATCTACGCGAGGCCGTCGACCTGTGGACCGGCCGCTACAAGCAGCGGGCCTGGCTGCGCCAACTGGAGCCCCCGGCCGACCGGGCGATGGAGGACGCCATCCTGCGCACGGTCGCCCGCCTCGACGGCACGCCCTTCCCGTCAACCGCCCGGTTGTTCTCGCGCTGGCTCTACGGCCGCGCGCCCATTCCGCGCACGCCCACCTCCGACGCGAAGCTCGAGACCGCCTACTGCGCGGAGGTCGTCGCGGTCACCTATCAGGCCATGGGATTGTTGCCGGGGAGACGCCGGCCCAACTGGTATGACCCCGGCCGGTTCTGGAGTGGCGACGAACTTCCGTTGGCCGACGGCGTGCGGCTGGGCGAGGAAATCGCCGTTCAGACGCCCTGACGGCCGAATCGCCCTGGTCAGCGGCCCGTAGGTATCGCGGTGCACGCCGCGGGCGTTAAGCGAATTCGGATAACGGTCCGGCAATGCCGCATGCGCGGAATTTCCCGGTGTGCACCGGTAACGGAAACACCCACGGTCGCCGACGGACGTGCGGTCGGGACGAAATACGTGGGAAGGAAATCGGATGTCATCCCAGCACGCCGTGGTCCGTGGGTTGGTGGCCGCGGCGGTGGTCATGATCATCGTGGCGGCGGCCGTCACGACCGGGGTCCTCGTGGCCCTCAACCGCGTACCCGGCACGCCGGTCAGTGGGTATGCCGGCACCAGGCTGCCGGCCGGCATGTCGCCGCCGCTGTCGTCCGATGCGCCGGCAGCGATCGTCGGCGCGACCGCCTCGTGCACCTCGGGTCCCGGCGTCGACTCGGCCGACAACAGGTTCACCTACGAGGCGGCGAACGCGGTCGACCGGCAGCCGGACACCGCGTGGCGGTGCGACCACGACGGGGTGGGCGCGAGCCTGTTGTTGACGTTCGACCAGCCCGCGTCGATCAGCTGGATCGGCGTCGTGCCGGGGTTCGCCAAGACCGACCCGTACGACGGGACCGACCGCTACCGCCAGGGCCGCAAGGTGTCCGCGGCGCGGTTCGTGTTCGACGACGGCACGTACGTGACGGCGGACTTCGACACCGGATCGACGTCGCGGGGCATGCAGGTGGTCCGGTTCGCGCCGACCACGACAGCACACGTCGACATGATCGTGCTCGCGAGCGTGCCCGGCAGCCCGACCAACGGGTCCGGCCCGACCGACAAGATCGCGATCTCCGAACTGACCATCGGGACCTGATCGATAATTTCACGATAATTTCGGGCGTGGCGGAATCGAAACAATCACCATCCCACCCCTGAACAGCGATTTCCGGAGCCACGAAACTTCACAAAAATGTTCCGGAATTCGAACTGTTGACACAACTTCCTCCTCGCACGGACAATCAAACTCGGCTGTAGCTGATCGCGATCGAGTAATCGCTCAGCGTTGCGCGAAATCCAACTCAGGTTTGGTCTAGTACAGCGAGGAATGAGCAGCATGGTCATCAAGTCCCTGCGAACCACCGCCAGGAAGGTCGTGGTGGTCGCGGCGGCGGGTGCGCTGGCGGCCACCGGCGCGATCGCGCTGGCCGGCACCGCCGACGCGGCGACGACACTCGGCGCCGCGGCCGCCGCCCGCGGCAAGTACTTCGGCGCCGCGGTCTCGGCCGGTCATCTCGGCGAGGCGCAGTACACGAGCACGTGGACCACCGAGTTCAACGGCGTCACGCCGGAGAACGAGATGAAGTGGGACACGATCGAGCCCAACCGCAACCAGTTCAACTTCTCCCCGGCCGACCAGATCACGACGCAGGCCCGCGGCCGGAGCATGACGATCCGCGGGCACACGCTGGTGTGGCACTCCCAGCTCGCCGGCTGGGTGAGCGGCCTCGACGCCACCAACCTGCGCTCGGCGATGGTCAACCACATCAACGGCGTGATGGGCCACTACAAGGGCCAGATCTACGCCTGGGACGTGGTCAACGAGGCCTTCGCCGAGAACGGCGCCCGCCGGTCGGAGTCGCCGTTCCAGCAGAAGCTCGGCAACGGCTACATCGAGGAGGCGTTCCGCGCCGCCCGCGCCGCCGACCCGGCCGCCAAGCTCTGCTACAACGACTACAACACCGACGGCCAGAACGCGAAGAGCAACGGCGTCTTCGCGATGGTGCAGGACTTCAAGAGCCGGGGCGTGCCGATCGACTGCGTCGGCTTCCAGTCGCACTTCAACTCGGCGTCACCGGTGCCGAGCGACTACCAGGCCAACCTGGCCCGCTTCGCCAGCCTCGGCGTCGACGTGCAGATCACCGAGCTGGACATCGAGGGGTCCGGCAGCACGCAGGCCAACAACTACACCCGCGTCCTCAACGCGTGCCTCGCGGTCTCCCGCTGCACGGGGATCACGGTCTGGGGCATCCCGGACAAGTACTCCTGGCGCGCGAGCGGCACCCCGCTGCTGTTCGACAGCAACTACGGCAAGAAGGCCGCCTACACCGCCGCGCTGAACGCGCTCAACGGCGGCACCACCGACCCGCCGCCGGAGAACCCGCCGCCCTCGGGCGGCGCCTGCACCGCGACCGTCACCACGAACCAGTGGCAGGACGGGTTCGTCGGCACGGTACGGGTCACCGCGGGGTCCGCGCAGGTCAACGGCTGGACGGTGACCGTCACGCTGCCCACCGGCGCGACCATCACCAGCGGCTGGAACGCGAACCGTAGCGGGAACACCGGCGCGGTCAACTTCACCAACGTCAGCTTCAACGGCTCCATCGCCCCCGGACAGTCGGTCGAGTTCGGCTACCAGGGCACGGGAACCGGCAGCGGCGCGACGACGAGCTGCGCCGCCGGCTGACCAGGAATCCGTACTCGGTGCGTGCGTGGCCACCACTCCGGCCACGCACGCACCGGTCCGTGTCATGACTCACAACCGGAATGCCAGCTCGCGCCCACAGGTTGACCGACACGAGAGAACGACCGTTCTCCTGGGTCGAGCAAAGGAAAGCGCGATGGCATTCGTCACGGTCGGGACCGAGAACTCCACCGATATCGAGCTGTACTACGAGGACCACGGCGAGGGTCAGCCGGTCGTCCTCATCCATGGCTACCCCCTGGACGGACACTCCTGGGAGAAGCAGAGTGCCGCGCTCCTGGCCGCCGGCTACCGCGTCATCACCTATGACCGCCGCGGCTTCGGCCGGTCGAGCCAGCCGACGACCGGCTACGACTACGACACGTTCGCCCACGACCTCAAGGTCGTCCTGGACACGCTGGACCTGAACGACGTCGTGCTGGTCGGTTTCTCGATGGGCACCGGCGAGGTCGCCAGGTACGTCGGCGCCTACGGCTCGGCACGGGTGGCGAAGGTCGCGTTCCTCGCATCGCTGGAGCCGTTCCTGCTCAAGACCGACGACAACCCGGAAGGTGTGCCACAGGAGGTTTTCGACGGCATCTCCGCCGCCGTGAAGGCCGACCGGTACGCCTACTTCACCGAGTTCTACAAGAACTTCTACAACACCGACGACAACCTCGGCACCCGGCTGTCCGAGGAGGCGCTGCGTAACAGCTGGAACGTCGCGGCCGCCGCGTCCTGGTTCGCCTCCAGTGCCGCGGTGCCCACGTGGGTCACCGACTTCCGCGCGGACATCCCGAAGATCGACGTGCCGGCGCTGATCCTGCACGGCACCGCCGACAACATCCTCCCGATCGACGCCACCGGCCGCCGCTTCCACAAGCTGCTGCCGGCCGCGAAGTACGTCGAGATCGAGAACGCGCCGCACGGTCTACTGTGGACCCATGCCGACGAGGTCACCAGCGAGCTGCTGGACTTCCTGAAGGCATGACGACAGAAGTGGCGGCCACCCTTCCGGGAGTGGCCGCCACTTCTCCCCCGTGGGGGTCTAGAAGTTGACGTCGCTACAGAAGTAGTACGACTGGTCCAGGTGACTCGCCTGCCAGATCGTGTACACGATGTGGCGGCCGGTGCGGTTGCCCGCGTTCACCGGAATCAGCGTGTTGCTCTGCGGCGGCGTCTTCCCGACCTGCTTCACCAGCTCCAGATCCGACCAGCGCAGTGGTTGCGTCAGCGGGTCGAAGCCCTGTCTCGTGATGTAGACCAGGTAGTAGTCCGCGCCATGCAGCGCCTGGTCCAACACGTTGACGGTGAAGTTCCTCGGCTTGTCGGCTGCCTTCCAGGCACCCACCGCGTCCATGGCCCGGTACCGGCCACCCTGGGTGCGGCCGGCACTGCAGAGCTGACCGTCCGGGATGGCCGCCTGGTGGTTGCCGGCGACCCCCTCGCGGTACAGGCCGTTCCAGTTCCACATGGCCTGCGTCTCCGTCTGCCAGGCCTGCCAGCACATCGGGTCCTGGGTGGCCATCGCCGGGTTCTGGAAGTCGTTCCCCCACCGCTGCCAGCAACCGTAGTTGCGGGACGGCGGGTCGGTGGTGCTGCCGTGCGCGCCGGCCGGCTGCGCCAAGCCGACCAGCAGGGCGGCCGCTGCCGCGAGCACGGCGACGGCACGTAGTCGGATCGACACTTGCCTCACTCCTCTGGTTTTCGGTCACAACGGCGGATGCGCGTCGCGTATCCGGCCCTGCCTCGTCGTTCGGGATCTCCTCGATGGCGCCCCGACTCGCCCGGCGGTTCGTTCCGCCCACCCGCGTCGGTGCCCGGTTCGGCCGCGGCCTTCGTGGTCCATTCGGTATTCACGTGGACCCCGCGCCGGCATATGGGTCGTCGACTCCGGGTGCGAGCGCCGTGGCACCCAGGCGCCAGCGAAGAAGAAAGACGCCGACGCTCGCGCGACGGCGGCGGCCATCGCACGGGGCATGCCTTTCCGCGGCATGCCCCGTGCGATGGCGGAACGCATGATGAACTCCTTTGTCCGCAAGGTTCCGGGAGAATTTGGGAACGCTCCCAGTATCCAACTGTAACGGTGCAGACCGGACACGTGAAGCCCGTTCGGGCGAAGCCGACGCGAACCCGCTACGGAACGTAGTATTCATACTGGACAAAACGGGCGTCGACTAGGCTGTTCAGGAGTCGTTCAGTCGCAGTCTTTCGGGTAGGCCAGGGGAACGCCGTCACGCTGGGCTGTTCGGCTGTTGATCTTAGGCCGATCGAGGGAACTTCAATCGATCCCGTAACACGCGTCAGGACGAAAATATCGGCAAGGGAATTTGTCCCTCGCCGATATTTCCGCGCCGTCCGGGAATCAGCCGTTGGCGAGTTCGTAGGCTCGCTGCGGCACGAACTGACCGGCCGTCGCGATGCAGCCGTCCGCCTCGCCCGGCAACTTCACCCACAGGAACGCGTCGATCTGCGCGTCGCCCGTCTCGGTGGTGCTCGGCGTGCCGACCCTGCGACCGGCCGGATCGCACCACTCGCTGCCCAACGGCCCGTTGCCGTTACGGCTCGTGTCGATCACCGCGTGTAGCCGCCCGCCGCCGAGGTTCGAGAGAATCGCCTTGGCGTAGCCGACCTCGGCCGAGCTCGTCCGGTAGTTGGACACGTTCGTCGAGATGCCGTCCGCGCTGTTCGCGATGTCGGCGGCACGCAGCCGGTTCGCGGCCTCGCCCGCCGACAGCCACGCGGAGTGCCCGATGTCGAAGTAGACCTTCGCCTGCGCCGAGCCGGCCTTGAGCCGCTTTCCCGCGTAGGCGATGGAACTTCTCGTCTCCGCCTGCTGTGTCGCGTTCTGGCAGTTGGTCATCAGCGCCAGCACGTCGGGCTCGAGCACGATGTAGGCCGGCCGGCCCGCGAGGCCGGCGGCGACCTCGTCCACCCACGCCCGGTAGGCCGCATGGGAGGGCGCGCCACCCGAGCTGGCCCCGCCGCAGTCGCGGTTCGGGATGTCGTAGACGACCATGATCGGGATCTTGCCGGCCGCGGCCGCCGCGCCGACGAAGCCGCTGACCTGTGCACGCACCGTGGCCGTGTTGGTGGTCGTGAACCACCGCGCCTGCGGCACGCTCGCGATCCGGTCACGGATCACGGCGGTGCGGCCGTCGTTCGGGTTGGCGGCGACCCAGCGGGCCGCGTTGGTCTCGGGGTCCACATAGAACACCGACGGCGCGGCGGCCGCGGGGCTCGCGGACGCCGCCACTCCGGCGATGACGCCGATGGCGACCACCCATTTCCTCAACACCATCCATACCTCCGGTAAATACGCGCGAAGTCGGATGGGAGCGTTCCCAAAATGCGTTTCCCAGTGTGCTGGGTCCGCCACGCCGAGTCAAGGAACGGACGCGTCTGGGAGGGTTCCCAGTATCATGGCCGGGATGCGGGGTGCACGCGACGAGGCGGGCACCGTCCGCGCCAACGCGTGTGCGCAGGGCGACGGGGACGAGCATACGTGAGGCGGGACGGCGCCGTTCGCGGCGCCCGAATCACCATAGCGGGAGCGGGAAAGCGGGAGTGCGGCATGACGACGCAAGACAGCCGTCGTACACGGGCGAGCGGGCGCCCAACACTGGAACAGGTCGCGATCGAGGCGAACGTCTCCCGGGGCACGGCGTCGCGGGTCGTCAACGGTTCGCTCGAGGTGAGCCCGTGGGCGTTGAAGGCGGTGCAGGACGCGATCCGCAAGCTGGGGTACGTGCCGAACCACGCCGCACGCAGCCTGGTCACCCAGCGGAGTGACACGGTGTTGCTTGTGGTGTCCGAGTCCGAGGACCGCGTGTTCGGCGAGCCGTTCTTCGCGAGCATCGTGCGCGGGCTGTCCCACGAGCTGTCCAACACTCCCCTGCAGCTGAACCTGATGATGGCCAACACGCCACGCCAGCACGGACGGGTCGAGCAGCAGGTCCGCAACGGCCACGTCGCCGGCGTCCTGCTGATCTCCCTGCACGGCGACGACCCGCTTCCCCGCAACCTGATGGCGGCCGGCACGCCGGTCGCCCTGATCGGCCGCCCGATGTCCGACATCGGCGCGACCCCGTACGTCGACGCGGACAACGAGTCGGGCGCCCGCATCGCGACGGACTACCTGTACCGCCAGGGCCGCCGCCGCATCGCGACGATCACCGGCCCCCAGGACATGGCGGCCGGCATCGACCGGCTGGCCGGCTTCCGCTCGGCGCTGCGCGGCAAGCGCGGGGTCACCCGGCTGGTGGCCCAGGGCGACTTCGGCCAGGCGAGCGGCGAGGCGGCGACCCGGGAGCTGCTGGCGAAGGACCCGACCCTCGACGCGATCTTCGCCGCGAGCGACCTCATGGCGGCCGGGGCGCTACGCACGTTGCGCGCAGCGGGCCGCCGCGTCCCGGACGACGTGGCGGTGATCGGCTTCGACGACTCCGAGGTGGCCCGGCACACGGACCCCACACTGACGAGCGTGCGCCAGCCGATCCAGGAGATGGGCCACGAGCTGGCGAAGCTCCTGATCACCCAACTCCGCGACCGCGACACCACACTGAGCCCGGTCATCCTCCCGACAGAACTGATCTGCCGCGAGTCGGCCTGACACACGGAGTCACCTCCCCCACGAGTGTCGGTTTCGCTCGCCCCAACCGTGTGAAAGTTATCCACAGCCCTCGCCGACCAGGGGTTTTGTCAGTGCCACCCGGTAGACTGGCGTGGCGGGGTGCCCCCGGGATCGGGTGGGGGCTGCCTACTCTCCATTCTGGGGCTGACTTCAGCGAAATTTTTCGGCTTCTCGGGTGTGGCGTGATCGGCGAGGGCCGGCCGTGCGGGGAGGCCGGCCCTCGCCCGGGTCACGCCACACCGTTCATGGTCGGTGTTGTGCGTTGACCCTTCCTGGTTGCCGTGAAGTCGACCGTCACCGTCCCGCCGCCGTCGACTGTTCGGCGGTCCAGTTCGACAGCCAGGCCAGTGCCGAGTTCCAGTTGATCGCGACCTCGTTGACCGAGTACGCCTCCGTGCGGTCGACGAAACACCGCTGTGGTGCGCACCCCGTCAGCAGCCGCGCCGCCACCGGGTCCTGCAGCCCGCTGTTCGGGCCGCCCGACAGCGCGCCGGGCGGGGCGGTCGGCAGCGACGGGTCCAGCTGGTGTGCCCAGAACCTGTGGTGCACGTTCTGCACCGGCTGGTCACCGTAGCCGGCCACGTAGGAGTAGTTCGTCGGGTTGCGGCCGAGTAGGTAGTTCAGCGCGGCGAACGCGCCGTCTCGGTACTTCGGGCGGTGGGTCAGGTCGTAGGCCAGCGCCATGATCACACCGTTGTTCGCGACCAGGCCGTTCGAGCCCCACTCGTAGCGGCCGTCGTCCGTTCGGTACGGCGCGGGGTGGCCGGCCGACGCCATGTTCGCCAGGTCCTGGTCGGCCGCTCGCGCGACCGCCGACCTGATGGCGCCCACCTCCGCCGGCGGAAGGCCGGTCGGCACGATCGCCAGGGTGATGTCGCCCAGTGCGCCCGTCGCCGCCCAGTCCATGCCGCGGTCGCTGAGGCTCTTGCCGCCGTAGCGCGGGGAACCCGTCACGTCCGCGCGGTACCGGCCCGTCGTCGCGAACAGTTCGGCCGCAGCCCAGTAGAACTCGTCGGACACGTCGCCGTCGCTGTAGGTGCCGCCGCCCTGGCCGTCGTCCGGGTCGGCCAGCATTGCCGGGTGCGCCTTCGCCGCCGCGTACGCCTTCTCCGCGGCCGTGAGCGCGCGCGTCGCGAACGCCGGGTCGTACCTCTTCCACAGGCGGGACGCCTGCGCCGCCGCGGCCGCCAGGTTCAGGGTGGCCGCGGTGCTCGGCGCGGACAGCCGGCGTGGCTGCGGATCCTGGTCGGGCAGGAGCGGCAGGCCCGTCCACTGCTGGTCGTGGATCTTGTGGTGCGCCATGCCGGCCAGCGGCTGACCGTCGGGCACCTGCATCCTCATCAGGAACTCGACCTCCCAGCGTGCCTCGTCCAGCACGTCGGGCACGCCGTTCGACCGTTCGGGAATCGCGAGCGTGCCGTCGCCGAGCGCCCGGACGTCACCGAGGCGCAGCGTCCGCTCGTAGGAGTTCTGGAGCTCCCACGCCGCGATGCCGCCGTTCACCACGTACTTGCCGTGGTCGCCCGCGTCGTACCAGCCGCCCCGCACGTCGAGCGCGTAGCCGCACGCCAGGTCCGCGCGGCACGGCACGTTGTTGTCGCCCTGGTTCGGGAGAACGTTCACATGCCCGGCCGGGCGCGCGTGCGCCGCACCGACGTAGCGCTCCTCGATCGGGGTGCCGCTGCGCTGGTGGTAGAAGAACTCCAGCGAGTCGTACCGCAGTCCGGTCAGCGCGGTCGTCGAGATGTCGAACGGGAAGCTGGTGTCCCCGTCGACGGACAGCGTGTACCCGGTGCCCGGCCTGTCGTACGCCGAGAAGTCGGCGATGTGAACGTTCTCACCGGAGCCCGCGTCCAGGCCCTTCGGGATGGTCCGGCCGTGCGCGACCGCCGCGCCGCGCGCGTTCCTGAGCGTCCACGGCAGTGGCGTGGACGAGTCGGTGGCGACGCTCGCCTGTTTCGGCAGTCCCGGCACGTAGCCGACCTGGTTGACGCGGATCGGCGGGGCCGGCTCGAGACCCGGCGGCGGCAGCACGCCGCCGGTCAGCGACACGTTGTCCACGCACACGGTGTTGTCGAAGCTCTGGCCGCCGAGCCAGAACGTCAGCTGGCCGTTGCCGGCCGCCGGGAAGTCGAGGAAGGACGTGAAGGTGAACGTGAACGTCCTCGGCTCGGCCGTCAGGTTCGCGTCCAGCTTCGCGATCTGCCGGAACGGCTCCACCGCCTCGCCCGCCACCGCGGAGACCTGCTGCGGTGTCGTGGCGCGGGCGTCGAAGGTCAGCGTGTAGGACTGGCCGGCCTCGTAGGGCACGCCGTTCTGCCCGACCAACGCCTCCCAGCCGTTCGCGGTGCCGCCGGTGACGTCCACGCAGAACTCGCCGCCGGGGACGTGCCCGAGGGTGCCGGCGCCCGTCCACCACGGGTCCGCGGCGCCGGAGTCGAAGCTGCCGTTCACGATCCGCTCGTACGCGACGGCTTCCGCGGACGCGGCCAGCGGCCCACCCAGGGCCACGAGCACGGCGGCGGCCGTCAGCGCACGCCACCAGTTCCTGATCACCACGGTGTGATCTCCTTTGCCCGAGATTGGGAGCGCTCCCACAATCTAGCGGGCACCCGCGCGACTGGGAAGACCATCACCCAGGATCACCGTATATTCGCGATTATCGCCCGAACGGCCCAGCGCGTTGGGCAAATCGTTTGTCGTGGCCACGCGAACTGTTCCCTGCCGGCAACCGGCCGGGCTACCGTTCAGACTACTGGGAGCGCTCCCAGGCGCAAGAAAGAAGGCACGATGACACGAAGAAGGGCAACAACGGTGTTGGCCGCCGTCGCGATGCTGATGGCCGGCCTGGTGGCGGCGACGCTCAACGCACCGCCCGCGTCGGCACACGGCGCGCTGATGACGCCCGGCAGCCGGACCTTCCTGTGCTGGCGGGACGGCCTGAGCCAGCAGGGCAACATCGTCCCGAAGAACTCGGCCTGCTCCGGGGCCGTCGCGCAGAGCGGGGACAACTCGCTGTACAACTGGTTCTCCGTGCTCCGCTCGGACGGCGCCGGCCGCACCGTGGGGTTCATCGCCGACGGCCAGCTCTGCTCCGGCGGCAACCCGAACTTCGCCGGCTACGACCGGGTCGGGAACTGGCCGCTCACGCACCTGACCTCGGGCGCGAGCTTCAACTTCTCCTACAACGCGTGGGCCGCCCACCCCGGCTGGTTCTACCTGTACGTCACGAAGGACGGCTGGGATCCCGACCAGCCGCTGCGCTGGGACGAGCTCGAGTCCCAGCCGTTCGCGACGGTGGACCACCCGCCGGTCACCGGCTCGGTCGGCACGACCGACGGCAAGTACCTGTGGACCGCGAACCTGCCGTCCGGCAAGACCGGCCGGCACGTCATCTACTCGGTCTGGAAGCGCTCGGACTCCAACGAGACCTTCTACGGCTGCTCGGACGTCACCTTCGACGGCGGCAGCGGCGAGGTCACCGGCGTCGGCGTGGTCGACAACCCGCCGGACCCGAACGCGCCGCCGAACAACGCGTGCACGGCGTCCTGGTCGGTCACCGGCAACTGGCAGGGTGGCTACCAGGCACAGGTGACGGTCCGCAACCCGGGCACGGCCGCGCTCAACGGCTGGCGTGTCGGCTGGACGATCCCCAGCGGCACGACCATCAACAGCGTCTGGAACGGCACGCTCACCACCGACAGCCTGGGCACGCAGGCGACGGTCAGCAACGCCAACTGGAACGGCTCGGTACCGGTGGGCGGCAGCCAGTCGTTCGGCCTGACGGCGAACGCGTCGAGCGACACGGCGCCGGCACTCACCTGTTCGAGCCCGTAGGTCCCCGCGGACCCCATTGGATCGGCGGCTCCAGTGGCGTCCCTCAACCGTGCGCGTGCTCGGAGTTGGCGAACACGCAGCCTGCCTCGTCGGCGGGGATCCGGTGCACCTTCGGGTCGGTGAAGTCGCAGAGGAACCAGTACAGTCCGAGCCTGCTCACCCCGAGCGCGCCGGCCGAGACCGCGAACCCGTTGCCGAAGGCGAAGGACGGCCCGTCGGCCACCACGCCCGCGGTCATCGCGTCGTGCCATGATTTCTGAAATTTTAGCTGTCCGTCGGCGGAGAACAGCACCAGGCCCACTCTGGGGAATTCGTTCGACACCGAGCAGGTGGCCCATTCGGCCACGTACGGCGCGAAGCGCGCGGCGTTGTCCGGGCCGATGAACCCGCGCAACGCGTCGCGGCCCTGCGGTGTCACGTCTTCGCATTCGCCTGCGGTGTCACGCATCCAGTCGACTATATCGTCCATTGTGGACAGACGGTCGCCGAGCGCGGCCACGCCCCGGGTGGCCGTCTGCTGGACACCCGAGCAGCCCGTGAGCGCGCACAGGGCGGCCAGGAATGTTAGGGCGACACGCCTCATGGCATTCTGCTCTACTCCCCGTTCCGAACCGGCACAACACGGTTCGTGCGGATGGCGCAGTCCCCCTTCCCAAGTGTGACCGTCACGCCCTACACTTCTGGGAGCGCTCCCAGACAGCGGACCGAGAGGTAGCCCTCAACGAGGAGGCCCCGTGCGCAACCGGCTCTGCATGCTCACGGTGCTGGCCATCGCCGGCGCCGTGCTCGTGGCACCCTCGGACGCCACACCGGCGGCCGCGGCGCCTGCCTTCAACTACGGCGAGGCGCTGCAGAAGTCGGTCTGGTTCTACGACGCGCAGCGCTCGGGAGCGCTGGGCACCGGCAACCGGGTCGGCTGGCGTGGTGACTCGGGCCTGAACGACGGCCGTGACGTCGGGCTCGACCTGTCCGGCGGGTTCTACGACGCGGGCGACCACGTCAAGTTCGGGCTCCCGTTCGCCGCCAGCATGACCATGCTCGCCTGGGGCGCCGTCGAGTCGCCGGCCGCCTACCAGCGGGCCGGCCAGCTCGCGCCGCTCAGGTCGAACCTGCGCTGGGGCATGGACTGGCTCATCAAGGCGCACCCGCAGCCCCAGGTGCTCTACGGGCAGGTGGGCAACGGCAACGCCGACCACCAGTGGTGGGGCCCCGCCGAGGTCATGCCGATGGCCCGCCCGGCCTACAAGATCGACGCGAGCTGCCCCGGCTCGGACCTCGCCGGCGAGTCCGCCGCCGCGATGGCCGCCGCGTCCATGGTCTTCTCCGACGACACCGCGTACCGCAACACCCTGCTGACACACGCGAAGCAGCTCTACACGTTCGCCGACCAGCGGCGCGGCAGGTACAGCGACTGCATCACCGACGCCCAGAACTTCTACCGCAGCTGGAGCGGCTACCAGGACGAACTGGTGTGGGGCGCGATCTGGCTCTACCGCGCGACCGGCGACGCCACCTACCTCGCGAAGGCCGAGGCGGAGTACGACGCGCTGGCCAACGAGCAGCAGACCACCACCAAGTCCTACCGCTGGACGATCGCGTGGGACGACAAGTCCTACGGCGACTACGTGCTGCTGGCCCAGCTGACGGGCAAGGACAAGTACTTCACCGACGCGAACCGCTGGCTGGACTTCTGGACGGTCGGCGTCAACGGGCAGAAGGTCCGCTACTCCCCCGGCGGCCTGGCCTTCCTCGACACGTGGGGCTCGCTGCGGTACGCGGCCAACACCGCGTTCGTCGCGCTGGTGCACAGCAAGAACGTCACCGACCCGACGCTGCGGGCGCGGTACCACGACTTCGCCGTCCGGCAGATCAACTACACGCTTGGGCAGAACCCCCGCAACGCCAGCTATCTGGTCGGCTTCGGGCAGAACCCGCCCCGCAACCCGCACCACCGCACGGCACACGGAAGCTGGACCGACAACATCACCCAGCCCGCGCAGAGCCGCCACGTGCTCTACGGGGCACTCGTCGGCGGCCCGGACGCGAACGACGCGTACACCGACGACCGGCAGAACTACGTGGCCAACGAGGTCGCGCTGGACTACAACGCGGCGTACACCGGCGCGCTGGCGAAGCTGTACGACGAGTACGGCGGCACACCGCTCGCGAGCTTCCCGCCCGCCGAGACCCCCGACGGCCCCGAGACCTACGTCCAAGGCGCCGCCACGCAACAGAGTTCGACATTCACCGAGGTGAAGCTGTACGTGGCCAACCAGTCCGCGTGGCCGGCGCGGTCGCTGGCCGGTCGCAGGGTCCGCTACTTCTTCACGCTCGACGGCACGACGACGCCGGCCCAGCTGACCGTCACCATGAACTACAACCAGTGCGGCGCGGCGTCGGCGCCGATCCAGTGGAGCGGCAACGTCTACTACGTCGAGGTGCCCTGCCCGGACGCGATCGCGCCGGCCGGGCAGAGCCAGTACCGCAAGGAGATCCAGGTCCGCGTCACGAGCAGCGGCACCTGGGACCCCACCAACGACTGGTCGTACAGCGGCCTGCCCTCGGGCAGCGGCGCCCAGCCGGCGACCACCAGCCGCATCGTCCTGACCAACGCGGCCGGCGCAGTCCTGTGGGGCAGCGCGCCGCCTCGGTCAGCGTCCGGGAGTCCCTCCGGACGCTGACATCCGGGCGGGTCGCCGGCCCGTGGCAACCGGCGACCCGCCCGCACTCTCCCAACCACCCCGACCACCCTCGCGCCGCGAGCAGCCGTCCACCCGAGCCCCCGACATGTGATCGCGCACATCGGGGTGTGCGACCACACGGCCCCGGTCCCGCCAGCCGCCGCTGGCGGGACCGGGCAAACCGCCCCGCGAGTCCCGCGTTCAGACATACCGAGTCCCGCGTTCGCGCATACCGAGTCCCGCGTTCGCGCATACCGAGTTGCGGTTTCGTGCAGGTCGTGGACTGGGCCGTGTGCACGAAACCGCAGTTCGGTGTGTCTGAACGCGGGCCTCACGGTGTCTGAACGCGGGACTCGCGGGTGGTCAGGTCAGTGGGCGGGCGGTGCTGCCGCGGACGACCAGGCGGGGTGGGGTGTCCTGGACCTCGGTCACGACCTCGCCGTTCAGCAGTGCCAGCAGGTGCTCGGCGACCTGACGGCCGTACGCGGTGATGTCCCTGCTCACGGCCGTCAGCGGCGGGTGGGTGATCTCGCACAGGACCGAGTCGTCCCAGGCCATGATCGACAGGTCGCCGGGGACCTTCACGCCCATCTCGTGGGCCACCGACACCCCGGCGACGCCCATGACGTCGTTGTCGTAGATGATCGCGCTCGGCGGGTTCGCGCCACTCAGCAGGCGGCGGGTGGCCTGGGCCCCGGCCTCCGGGCTGTAGTCGGTGGGGATGGTCGTCGACCACTCCAGCTCCAGCCGGCGCACCACGGAGTCGAACGCGGCCGTGCGCATCTCGTCGTGCAGCATGCCGGGGACGCCGCCGATCCGCGCGATCCGCCGGTGCCGCAACGCCACCAGGTACTCGACGGCCATCACCATGGCGCTCGCGTCGTCGATCCACAGCGCAGCCAGTGAGCCGTGGTGCCCCGGGCCGCCCACCACCATCACCGGCAGGCGCAGCTCCTCCAGGACAGCCACCCTGGCGTCCTCGACGCACAGGTCGACCAGGAACACGCCGTCCACCCGGCGCTCCGCCCACCAGCGGCGGTACGTCGCGATCTCGGCGGCGTGGTCAGGCACCACCTGCAGCAGCAACGCGGTCTGGCTGGACTCCATCGCGCTCTCCATGCCCGAGATGAGCTTCATGAAGAACGACTCGGCACCCAGCGTGCTCGCCGGCCGCGCCAGCACCAGGCCGAACGCACCCGCCCGCGCACCCGACAACGCCTTGGCCGCGCTGTTGGGGTGCCACCCCATCTCCAGCGCCAGTCGCAACACCCGCTGCCGCGTCGCCTCCGACACGCCGGGCTGCCCGTTCAGCGCGTAGGACACCGCGCCCTTCGACAGCCCCGCCTGCCTGGCGACGTCGGCGATCGTCACTCTTTTCGTCACACCGACTCGCTCTTCCGCCCATGATGGACACTCGCGGTGTCGAAGCATGCCACGAAGTGGTCGTCCTCGACCTCGTCGGGCGGCGCGTCGCACTCGTGTCCCTCGATCCGTGGCACCGGCAGGTCCTCCCAGCGCACACCCAGCCGCGGCACCGACGCCAGCAGCGTACGCGTGTACGGGTGGCGCGGGTCGCCGAACACCTTCTCGGTCGCGCCGCGCTCGACCACCGCGCCCCTGCGCAGGATCACCGTCTGGTCGGACAGGTAGTTGCCCAGCGACAGGTCGTGCGTGATGAACAGGACCGCCAGGCCCCGCTCCTTCAGGTCCGCCAGCAGGTTCAGCACGTCGATCCGGGTCGACGCGTCCAGCATGCTGATGATCTCGTCGGCCACCAGCAACCTGATGTCCAGCAGCAACGCGCGGGCCACCAGCAGCCGCTGCAGCTGTCCGCCGGACAGGTTGTGCGGGTACTTGCCCAGCACCAGGTCCGGGTTGAGGTTGACCGAGCGCACGGCCTCGACCACGCGGTCGCCCCACTCGTCGTCCCGCACCGACCGGAAGTACGACTGGCGGATCATGGCGAACACCCGGTCCGCGCGGAAGATCGGGTTGTAGGTGCTGAACGGGTCCTGGAACACGCCCTGGGCGTGCCGGTAGTACTCCTTCAGCCCGGATCCGCGCAGCCCGGTGATGTCGGTGCCCTCGAACGTGATCGCGCCGCTCGTCGGGCGCAGCAGGCGCAGGATCATCCGGCCGATCGTCGACTTGCCGCTGCCGCTCTCCCCGATCAGCGACGTGACCTCCCCGGGCCGCAGCTCGAAGCTCACGTCCCGCACCGCGCGCAGCGTGCCCCGGCCGAACGCGCCGACCCGATAGGTCTTGGAAACCCGCTCCAGTCGCAGCATCTACGTGACCTTCCAGCAGGCGACCTCGTGGTCGTCCGCGATCTTCACGAACGGCGGCTGCTCGGCGCACCTGTCGAACGCGAGCGGGCAGCGGTCGCGGAACCGGCACCCCGGTGGCGGGTCCAGCAGCGCCGGCGGGCTGCCGGCGATTCCCGTCAGCCGCTTGCCGCCGTAGCGGACGCCCACCTCCGGCAGCGACGAGATCAGCAGCTGCGTGTACGGGTGCCGCGGCGCGGAGGTCAGGACGTCGGTGGGCGCGGTCTCGGCCAGCCGGCCCGCGTACATGACCGTGATCGTGTCGGCGATCTGGTACACGAGCGACACGTCGTGCGTGATCACGATCATGCTGCGGACCAGGCCGTGGTCGCGAAAGGACGCCAGGGCCAGCGCGACCGCGCGCTGCGTGGACACGTCCAGCGCCGAGGTCACCTCGTCGGCGATCAGCAGCGCCGGGTTGAGCAGCGTGGAGATCACCATCACCATGCGCTGCTTCATCCCGCCGGACAGCTCGATCGGGAAGCGGTCGAGCACCCCGCGGTCCAGGCCGACGAGGTCGAGCCGGCGGTTCAGCTCGTCGCGCACGGACGAGAACCTGATCTTCCGGGACTCGACCAGCTCGCGAACCATCCTGCCGATCCTGCGGGTGGGGTTCATCGCGCTCATCGCGTACTGCGGCACGATCGAGACGTCGGTGAACCGGAAGGGGTTCATGGCCTCGGTGTCGCCGATCGGGAGCTCGTGTCCGTCCAACGTGACCGTGCCGCCGACGTGCCGCATCCGGCTGTCCATCCGGGTCAGGCTCTTGCCAAGCGTGGTCTTGCCGGAGCCGGACTCGCCGACCAGCCCCATGATCTCGCCGTCCGCCACGCTGAAGGTGACGCCGTCGAGCGCCCGGACCTCGCCGCGCAGCGTGCGGTAGTAGACCTCGAGGTCCTCGACGCGAAGGCTCATGACGCCGCCCCGCCCGACGCTGTCCATATGGCAACGAACGAACGGCCCATCCTGCTCCCGGGACCCGTACGAAAGTCCCACTCGTGCATCCAGCCGCAGGTGGGGTGCTGGCCGGAGCATACCTGGTCCGGTTCGCGAGCTGCGCCCATCACGTCTCCCGGAGCTTGGGGTTGAAGACCTCGTCGAGGCCGACGTTCATGATGTACATCGCGCCGACGATCATCGTGATGCCCGCGCCCGGCGGGATGAACCACCACCACATGCCGAGGTTCATCGCGCTCCACTGCTTCGCGTGGTTGAGCATCAGGCCGAGCGAGATGCCGTCGGTCGGCCCGAGGCCGATGAAGTCCAGCGTCGCCGCGAACAGCACCGCGCCGCCGAACAGCAGGATGAACACCATGAACAGGTAGGACGCCATGTTCGGCGCGATCTCGCGGAAGACGATCCGCCGCACCGGCATCCCGGACAGCTTCGCGAGGTCGACGAACTCCCTGGCCCGCAGGGTGAGTGTCTGGGACCGCACCGCGCGGGCCACCCACGGCCAGGAGAACAGGCCGATGATGACCGCCTGGATCTGGACGTCGCGCACCTGCAGGTACGCCGCGATGATCATCAGCACCGCGAGCACCGGCAGCACGAGCACGATGTTCGTGATCATGTTGAGGATCTCGTCGACGAGCCCGCCGCGGTAGCCGGAGGTGAACCCGATGACCATGCCGAGCACGCCGGCGATCAACGCCGCGACCACGCCGACGAAGAACGTGGACCGCAGGCCGTGCACGAACTGCGCGAACACGTCCTGCCCGAACGTCGTGGTGCCGAACCAGTACTGTGCCGACGGCGCAGCGGACGGCGGTCCGACGTAGGCCATCGGGTCGTCGCCGGTGAACAGCGGCCCGATCAGCGCCAGCGAAAGGAAGACGAGCACGACGCCGAGCCCGGCGACGAGCTTTCTGTTGCGCAGCGCGAAGTACAGCGCCTCCCGCCGCACCGGCGCGGCGTGCACGGTCGCCGCGCCGGGCACGGCGGCGACCTCGGCCGTGGCCGCCGGCTCGACGTCGGAGTGCACCGGATCCGTGTTCGGTTGTGTCATCAGGCGCTCCCCATGCCGACCCTGGTGCGTGGATCCACCAGCACGTAGACGATGTCGATGACGAAGTTCGCGACCAGGACGCCGATCACGATGAACAGGAAGATGCCCTGCAGCAGGAACAGGTCACTGGTCTTGATCGCCTCCAGCACCAGGTAGCCGAGCCCCCGGTAGTCGAAGACGATCTCGGTGACCACCTGACCGCCGACGATCACACCGAGCTGCAGGGCGAGCCCGGTGACCTGCGGCAGCATCGCGTTGCGGAAGGCGTACCGGCGCACCAGCCGGTGTGGCGCGCCGAGCGCGCCGAGGTAGTGCGCGTAGTCCGCCTCCAGCTCGTAGATGATCAGGTTCCGCATGCCGATGGCCCAGCCGCCGAACATCACCAGGAACAGTGACAGGAACGGCAGGAACCAGTGGCTGATCAGGTCCTCGATGAACACCCAGTTCCAGCCCGGTTCCAGGGTCGCGGAGAAGCTGCGGCCCACCGGGAAGACCCCGGCCACCTTCCCGAGCGCCCAGGCGAGCAGGATCGCGAGCCACATGTACGGCGTCGCGGTCAGCACGTACCAGACCGGCAGGACCGTGTTGTCCAGCACCTTCTTCCGCGCCGCGTACGCGCCGAACCTGTTGCCCGCCCACCAGCTCAGCAGGATGGCGGGCAACAGGAGCCCGAGCGTGTACGGGACGGCGTCGAGGATGATCGAGCCGACCGGCTTGGGATAGGCCCACAGGCTCGTCCCGAAGTTGCCCTTGACGAGCTCGCCCCAGAAGTTGAGGTACTGCTTCCACACGGGCAGGTCGAAACCGAAGAGGCTGGTGTAGTACTCCCGCATGGCCGCGACGCCCGCCGGGTCCTGCAACCCGGCGCGCGACACCATGGCGCGCACCGGGTCGCCCGGCATGAAGCGCGGAATGAGCCAGTTGATCGTCACGGCGACGAAGAACGTCGACGCGTAGATCGCGAGCTTCCTGCCGAAGTACCGTCCCATGGGGCTACTTCTCCTCGGGTGCCGGCTTCAGCTCCGCCAGCATCTTGATCGAGCCCATCTGCGGGTAGCCGTGCCACAGGGTGGGCAGGACCGCGGCGCTCCCGTCCGCAGGCCAGTTGGTCCACACGCTGTTGCTGTACTGGGCCCAGAGGCCGTTGTACCACAACGGGATCACCGGCTCCTCGGTCAGCTGGACGCGCTGCAGCCGCGAGGCGATCGACTTCATCCCGTCCAGGTCGTCGATCTTCGTCGCGTTGAGCTGGTTGACGAGGTCCCACGCCTCCTGGTTCTCGTAGCGGCCGAAGTTGATCGTGGTCTGCTGTTCCAAGACCGGCAGGCCGAAGACGTACTCGTAGTAGGTCCACGGCGTGTTGGCCATCTGCCGCTGGTTGTCCAGGATCAGGTCGAACTGGCCGGACTCGCGCTGGTCCTGCACGACCTCCGCGGCCGGCGTCTCCGCGGTGACCTGGATGCCGGCCGACTTCGCGCTGTCGGTGATGACCCGCGCCGCCTCGTTCCAGTCCGTCCAGCCGGACGGGGTGGCGAGCTTCAGCGCGAGCTTCGAGCCGTCCTTGTTCTCGACGAACCCGTCGCCGTCGGTGTCGCGGTAGCCGGCCTGGGCCAGGATTCCCTTGGCCTCACTGGTGTCGTAGGTCGGGCCGAGCTCGTCGACGACGCTCTTGTCGACGTACTTGTCCCAGATCGGCAGCAGGCCCGTGGGGTTGGCCTTCTGCACGATGTTGCTGTACACCGAGTTCACGATCTTGTCGGTGTCCATCGAGGACGCGAGTGCGCGGCGGAAGGCCGGGTCGTCCAGCGGGGCCTTCTTGGTGTTCGGCACCAGCCAGGTGGTGTTGGCGGCCAGCATGAACGGCGCGTCCTTGAAGTAGGTCTGGAGCTTGTAGCCACCCTTGACCAGTGACGCGATGCCGGGCAGGAAGTTGTTGGACAGGTCGATGTCACCCTGCAGCACCTGGCCGAGCGCGGCCTCGTTGCTGGTGTTGACGACGTCGACGATGTACTTGGGCTTCATGGAAAGGCCGAGCTTGTCCTTGCCCCACCACTTGTCGTTGCGCTTCCAGACCATGCGGTCCTGGTCGGAGGTCTCGTACAGGTACGGGCCGGAGCCGACGGGGCTCTTGTTGGCGCCGTGCATGATGTCCTTCTCGGACTTGCCCTCCCAGACGTGCTTGGGAACGATCGGGTTGAAGTAGACCCAGTTCGCCCACTGCTGGTAGCGCGGCTCCTTGAAGGTGACCCGCGTGGTCCTGTCGTCGACGGCCTTGACCGAATCGACGAACTGGTACAGAGCGTTGTAGGGCACCGTCTTCAGCTTGCCGAGGCCGATCGTGAAGGCGACGTCGTCCGCGGTGATCGGCTTGCCGTCGCTCCACGTGAGACCGTCGCGCAGGGTCACCTCGTAGGTCTTCTCGTCGACCCACTGGTCCTTCTCCGCGAGCCACGGCTCGAACGCGTCCTTCAGCGGGTCGTACAGGAACAAGGGCTCATAGAGGAGGCCGACCGTGCCGGTCGCGTAGTCCCCCAGCCGGAAGGGGTTGTAGTTGCTCGGCGGACCCCACTGGGTGCCGCTGGTGAACAGCGTCTCGTTGCGCGGGTAGGAACCGGAACCGCCGTCGGACCCGTTGCCCTCGGCGCCCGTGCAGGCGGCGGCTAACAGGCCCACCGACAGGAGCAGGGTCAGAAACCTCGACCGTTTGCGCATGGCGCCTCTCCTTCTAGTCCTTGAGTGCCAGCACCCGCACGCCATACGGGCGCAGCGTCACCTCGTCGGCGGGCTCCCCCGCGGCGAGGTCGTGAAGCCTGCCCCCGGTCACGGGCTTCACGGTCAGCTCTTCCGCCGCCTGGCTCACGAGCCAGACGAACCGCCTGCCGTCCCGGTGGCGCAGCTCGGCCGCGTGGACGAGCGGGTCGGCGACGGTCACCGGCCGCGACACGCCGGCCATGGCGGCCAGCGCGTCGTAGATCCGGTACGTCGGTTCGGGGTTGACGTGCGGGAGCGCCGCCGCCATGCCCTCCAGTGGGAACGTGCACAGCACCAGGTGCCCGGCACCGTGCCTTCGCCGCAGCAGCACGGGGTTCCCGTGCTGGTCGACCGCGACGACCTCCGCGTCCGTGGCCCGCACGGGCAGGTACGACCGCGCGTGCTCGTTGCCGCCCGCGCGGAAGGCGAGCCTGGCTCCCTTGGACAGGGAGCCGAAGTCCGTGGTGAACGTGACCACGACCTCGTCGCCGGCGATCGGGTCGACGAGGCCGTAGCGCAACTGGTGCTCGACGCCGAACATGCCGTTGACGTCCGCGTGCCAGAGACCGCGCTGCACGCCGTGGTTTCCGGGGCTGTAGGAGACGTAGACGACCGCGCCCCGCTCGGCGAAGTCCGCGAGGTCGCGCCACGCCGGCCCGGTGAGCTGCTTGGCCGACGGCACGAGGTAGAGCTTCCGTCCTGCCGGCAGGCCGTCGAGCTCGCGCGCCGTCCTCGTCGGCACATCGGCCTCGCGTGCGGCGACGTAGGCCTGGCGCAGGACCTCGAAGACGTAGGTGTGGTCGCCGGGCTCGGTGAACGGGTAGGCCTGCTCCAGGTAGGACGGGACGACGAGCGCGGTCTCGGCGGCGGGTCGCGCGCACCCCGGGAGGTCGACGTGCGCGATCACGTCGGCGAAGTCGCGTACCTCGCGAAGCGCGGGCTTGGGGTTGCCGTCGACGTCGGTGAGGCCGAACCGCATCTCGAACGCGTGGTGGCGGTAGGGATCCTGGGTGTACAGGTTGTCGTAGTCGCTGTTGTTCCAGCCGATCCATCCGGTGGCGCCGGCCAGCAGCGAGTTGTGCAGGATCTGGCGGTAGTAGTGCGCGGCGTGCTCACGGGAGACGAACGCGTCGGTGACGCCGAACTCCTCCAGCACGACGGGCTTGCCGAAGTCGGCCAGCTCGCAGATGAAGGCGGCCGTGAGGTGCTGGCGGACAACGTCGTTCTCCATGCGGTAGACATGCGGCCCGACGAAGTCCGTGAGCGCTCCCAACGCACGCACGGAAAAGCCGTTGTCCGAGCCGGAGACCTCCATTCCCCAGGCGCCGTCCCCGATCGAGACGGGCTGGGTGCCGCCACCCGCGCGCACGGCCTGCACCATGAGCTGGGCCCAGGACGTGACCGTGTCGCGTGGTGAGCGCTCGCCGTAGATGGGCATCTCGTTGGAGATCAGCCACCCCGCGACGGCCGGGTGGTCGTGAAAGCGGGCGGTCATGCGCTCGACGAACCAGGCCTGGCGGGCGACCATCCAGACGTCGCAATAGAGGTCACGTCCCTGGCGCCAAACCGGATCCCAGTTCTCCCCGGACATGTGCCCGACGATGAAGGTGGGGATGGTGGCCATGCCGGCGTCGAGGTGCCGGTCGAGGAAGTCGGCGTACCGGGCGACCATGTCGTCGTCGATCCGGTCGGGTGCCGGCATGAAGTCCGGCCAGTAGAAGAAGGACCGGGTGAGGTTCATCCCGTGCTCCGCGAGCACGGCAAGCTCCCGCACGATCAGGCCGGGGTCGTAGCTGCGCCACATCAGGGGTCCCCCGGAGCGGGACCAGAAGTTGGCGCCCAGCCACGGCCGGCCGTCTTGCAGAAGCATCATCGCCTCCCCTGCGCACGGGCAACTGAACCGCGTAAGTATTCGTTCAGTGCCCACACCCTGGTCGACGCGGAGCTTACGACACGTGACGACGTCGTGACTAGCCCTACCGATGAACCGGTTCAGTACCTACTGAACACGAAGAAGGGCCGCCCAAGGCGGGTCGCCCGCCCTGAACAGCCCTTTCCCGCTGTCGATCAGCGCACGGTGCCCGCGCGGCGTTTCGTCCACACGTCGTAGGCGACGGCGGCCAGGAGGACCAGTCCCTTCACGAGCATGACGCGCTCGCTCGGCGCACCGATCAGCGACATGCCGTTGTTGATCACGCCCATGATCAGGCCGCCGGTGATGGCGCCGATGACCTTGCCGACGCCGCCCTGCACGGCCGCGCCGCCGATGAACGCCGCCGCGATCGCGTCCAGCTCGAACGCGTTGCCCGCGGTGGGACCGGCCTGGTTGAGGCGGCCGGCGAAGATCACGCCGGCCAGCGCGGCCAGGACACCCATGTTGACGAAGACCCAGAAGGTCACCGGTTTGACGCGGACACCGGACAGGGTCGCGGCCTGGAGGTTGCCGCCCACCGCGTAGATGTGCCGGCCGAACACCGACCGGTTCGCCATCAGCGAGTAGCCCAGCACCAGCACCGCCAGCAGCACCAGTACCCACGGCAGGTTCCGGAACCTGGCCAGCTGCACCACCACGAACATGACCACCAGCGCGGCGAGCAGGATCTTCCCGGCGAACAACGGGAACGGGTCGACCACCTGGCCGTAGCCCAGCCGCCCACGCCGCGTCCGCCACTGCACGAACGCGAACCCGACCACCACCAGGATGCCCACCAGCAGCGACACGATGTCCGCGCCGCCGAGCGGGCCGAGCCCGACATTGCCGAAGTAGCCGTCGGTGAAGCCGTTCGCCAGCGTGCGGATCTCGTTCGGGAACGGCCCGATCCCCTGGTTGCCAAGGACTGTCAGCGTCAACGCACGGAACACCAGCATGCCGCCGAGCGTCACGATGAACGCCGGGATGCCGAAGAACGCGACCCAGTATCCCTGCGCCGCGCCGATGAGCGCACCTGTCGCCAGCGTCACCAGCACCGCGAGCCACCACGGCATGCCCCAGTTGACGGTCAACACCGCGCACAACCCACCCGTCACCGCCACCACCGACCCGACCGACAGGTCGATGTGGCCGCTGATGATCACCAGGATCATGCCGATCGCGAGGATCAGCACGTAGGAGTTCTGCACGATGATGTTCGAGATGTTCCCGGGTTCGAGCAGGTCACCGTCGGTCAGCACGGTGAACAGCACGACGATCATCGCGAAGGCGACGTAGATTCCGCTCTGCCGCAGGTTGATCCTGATCCGCCGCGGTGAGGCCGGTGTGGCCACCGGCGGCGGGAAATCGTCCACTTCGGACGCCCGCGACTCGCTCGCCAGGTCACTCACGGCCTACCTCCTGCGTCATGTACCTCATCAGCCGCTCCTGCGTCGCATCCGCGCGCGGCACCTCGCCGGTGATCCGGCCCGCCGACAGTGTGTAGATCCGGTCGCACAGCCCCAGTAGCTCCGGCAGCTCCGACGAGATCACCAACACCGACTTTCCCTGCTCCGCCAGCGAGTTCACGATCGTGTAGATCTCGTACTTCGCGCCGACGTCGACGCCCCGGGTCGGCTCGTCGAGGATCAGCACGTCCGGTTCGGTGAACATCCACTTGGCCAGCACGACCTTCTGCTGGTTGCCGCCCGACAGCGTCTGCACGCCGGTCTGCACGTTGGGTGTCTTGATCCGCAGCGCCTTGCGGAACCGCTCGGCGACGCTGACCTCCTCGTTGTCGTTCACCCAACCACGTTTCGACAGCAGCGAGAGCCCGGCGGCGGACACGTTCTGCTTCACGTCCGCCACGAGGTTCAGGCCGTACCGCTTGCGGTCCTCGCTCACGTACGCGATCCCGTTGCGGATGGCCGACTCGACGGTACGCACGTCGATCACCCGGCCGTCCTTGACCACCCGGCCCGAGATGTCGACGCCGTAGCTCCTGCCGAACACGCTCATCGCGAGCTCCGTGCGCCCCGCGCCCATCAGACCGGCGAGACCCACGATCTCCCCGCGCCGCAACGAGAGGTTCGCGCGGTCGACGACGACACGGCCGTGGATCGTGGGGCTGTGGACGGTCCAGTCCTCGATCCGCAGCACCTCCTCGCCGACGTGTGGCTCGCGGGGCGGGAACCGGTGCTCCAGGTCCCGCCCCACCATGCCGGCGATGAGCCGGTTCTCCGTGACGTCCGTGGCGTCGAGCGTCTCGATGGTCCGGCCGTCCCGCAGGATCGTGATGGTGTCGGCGATCGCGATGATCTCGGACAGCTTGTGGGAGATCACCACGCACGTGATCCCGTCCTCGCGCAGGCCGCGCAACAACTCCAGCAGGTGCGCCGAGTCGTCGTCGTTCAGCGCGGCCGTCGGCTCGTCCAGGATCAGCAGCCGGACCTTCTTGGACAGCGCCTTCGCGATCTCGACGAGCTGCTGCTTGCCGACACCCAGCGAACCGGCCTGCGTCACGGGGTTCTCGTGCAGCCCCACGCGGCGCAGGTGTTTTTCCGCCTCGTGGTTGGTCCGGTTCCAGTCGACCATCCCGCGCCGGGCCATCTCGTTGCCGAGGAACAGGTTCTCGGCGATCGAGAGCTGGCCGACCAGCGCCAGCTCCTGGTGGATGATCACGATGCCGCGTGCCTCGCTGTCGCGGATACCCGAGAACGAGCACACCTCGCCGTCGAAGACGACCTCTCCGGAGTAGGTCCCGTGGGGATGCACCCCGGAGAGGATCTTCATGAGCGTGGACTTGCCCGCCCCGTTCTCGCCGCAGATCGCGTGGATCTCACCGCGCCGCACCGAGAACTCCACGTCCCGCAACGCGGTCACGCCGGGGAACGACTTGGTGATGCCGTGCATCGAGAGAATCTCGTCCGACACGGAAACTACCTCAGCTGGTCGTCGGTGTAGTAGCCGCTGTCGACCAGCTCGGGCTTGTAGTTCGACTTGTTCACGATCACCGGCTGCAGCAGGTACGCGGGCACGGCCTTCTTGCCGTTGTCGTAGTCCTTGGTGTTGTTGACCTCGGGCTTCTTGCCCGACAGCAGCGCGTCGGCCATGTTGGCGGCGTTCTTGGCGAGCTTGCGGATGTCCTTGAAGATCGTCGAGTACTGCTCACCGGCGATGATCGACTTCACCGAGGCGACCTCAGCGTCCTGACCCGTGACGATCGGGTAAGGCTGGCCGGTGCCGTAGCCGCTGCTCCGCAGTGCCGAGAGGATGCCGATCGACAGGCCGTCGTACGGCGAGAGCACGCCGTCCACCTTGGCGGAGCCGTAGGTCGAGGTGAGCAGGTCCTCCATGCGCCGCTGGGCCGTGGCCGGGTCCCAGCGCAGGATCGCGATCGTCTTGAAGTCCTTCTGCCCGCTCTTGACCACGAGCGTGCCGTCGTCGATGTACTTCTTCAGCACCGACATCGAGCCGTCGAGGAAGTAGGAGGAGTTGTTGTCGTCCGGGGAACCGGCGAACAGCTCGATGTTGAACGGTCCCTTGGCGGTGCCGGCCGACCCGTCCTCGTTGAGGATCTTCAGCCCGGTCAGCAGCGAGGTGGCCTGCTGCACGCCGACCTTGAAGTTGTCGAACGAGGCGTAGTAGTCGACGTTGGGACTGTTGAGCAGCAGCCGGTCGTAGGAGATCACGGGGATCTTGCGGTCGGCGGCGAGCTGGAGCTGCGAGGACAGGGCCTTGCCGTCGATCGACGCGATGATCAGTACCTGCGCGCCCTTGGTGATCTGGTTCTCGATCTGGTTCGCTTGGGTGGGGATGTCGTTCTCGGCGTACTGGAGATCGACCTTGTAGCCCCTGCTCTCCAGCTCCTTCTTCAGGTTGTCACCGTCATGGATCCAGCGTTCCGAGGCTCGGGTCGGCATCGTGACGCCGACGAGTGACCCCGGACCGCCCTTCTTCTGCTCGTCGGTCGACTTCTCCGACGAGCCGCAACCGGCCAGCACGAGCGCCAGGCCGGCGACACCGGCTATCAGGCGTGGAAACCTCATCGTTTCTCCAACTGTGTCGAATGGGTGTGGCTTGTTTCATCGGTGAATGGGTGGCTTCGTTCTCCACCAGCCGCCGGCCGCTCTCGTCGCCGTGCTCGGCGCTCGTCCCTCGCCACCGAGCCTGCTCCTCGATCGGTCGTCGTCTGGCTCCTTCACTTCGCTCCGCGTCAGTGCAGGCCGTTCGCGAGGCGGTAGTAGGCCTGGTTCCAGCGCAGCCGGTCGGCGAACGCGTCGGTCGTGGTGTCGTCGTCGATGAGCACCAGCTCGGTCTCGGCCATGCGTGCGAAGTCCTTCAGCACGCCGGAACCGACCGACTGGGTGAGCACGGTGTGGTGCGGGCCGCCCGCGGTGAGCCAGCACTCGGCGGAGGTCTGCAGCGACGGCGCGGGCTGCCACACCGCCCGCGCGACCGGCAGCCTGGGCAGGGGCTCGTCCGGCGGCACGACCTCGATCTCGTTGGCCACCAACCGGAAACGGTCACCGACGTCCGCGAGGCCGACCACGACCGCGGTGCCGGGATCGGTGTCGAACACCAGCCGCACGGGGTCCTCACGGCCACCGATGCTCAGCGGGTGGATCTCGCACGATGGCGTGCCGGTCGCGATCGACGGGCAGACCTCGAGCATGTGCGCGCCCAGGATCTTCGGCGAGCCGGGGCCGAAGTGGTAGGTGTAGTCCTCCATGAACGAGCTGCCGCCCGGCGTGCCGGCACCCATGGCCTTCACGGCGGCGAGCAGTGCGGAGGTCTTCCAGTCGCCCTCGCCGCCGAAGCCGTAGCCGTCGGCCATCAGCCGCTGCACGGCGAGGCCCGGCAGCTGCCGCAACCCGCCCAGGTCCTCGAAGTTCGTGGTGAACGCGCCGAAGGAGCCCTCGGTGAGGAACCTGCGCAGCCCGGCCTCGATGCGGGCGGAGTACCGCAGCGACTCGTGCCGCTCGCCACCCTTCGCGAGCTCCGGCGCGAGCCGGTAGGCGTCGGCATAGTCGGCGACGAGCAGGTCGATCTCGTCATCGGTCACCTCGTCGACGAGTGCGGTGAGGTCGTTGACGCCGTAGGTGTTGACCGACACCCCGAAACGCAGCTCGGCCTCCACCTTGTCGCCCTCGGTCACGGCCACGTCGCGCATGTTGTCGCCGAAGCGGGCCAGCCGCAGCGTCCGCAGGTGCGCGAAACCCGTTGCGGCGCGGGCCCATTCGTCGATTCGACTGGTGAGCACGGGGTCGCTCGCGTGCCCGGCCACGGTCTTGCGGGGCACACCGAGCCTGCTCTGGATGTAGCCGAACTCGCGGTCGCCGTGCGCGGCCTGGTTCAGGTTCATGAAGTCCATGTCGATGGACTCCCACGGCAGCGCCTCGTTGACCTGGGTGTGCAGGTGCAGCAGGGGTTTGCGCAGGATGTCCAGCCCGGTGATCCACATCTTCGCCGGGGAGAACGTGTGCATCCACGCGATCACGCCGACGCAGGACGGGTCGCTGTTGGCCTTGAGGAACATCTCGCGGATCGCGGTCGAGTCGGTCAGCACCGGCTGCCACACGATCTCCGCGCTGATCGCGCCGGAGTCGATGAGCATGCGCTGGATCTGCTGCGACTGGCTGGCCACCTGGTCCAGCGTCTCCGGACCGTAGAGGTGCTGGCTGCCGGTCAGGAACCAGACCTGTGGCTTTGCGGCAGAGGACATGAACTCTCCTTATTGCCCGTAGACGTTCTGGTACCGGGCGTAGAGCCGGTCGACGTCGTCCTGGGCGATGACGTCCGGCTTGCCGAGCTGGTGTGCGAAGTGGACGGTGCGGGCGACCTCCTCCAGCATCACGGCCGTCTTGACCGCGGCCCGCGCGTCCTTCCCGACGGTGAACGGGCCGTGGCCCTTCATGAGCACCGCCGGGGACCGGCTGTCCCGCAACGTCTCCACGATGCCGCGGCCGATCGAGTCGTCGCCGATCAACGCGAACGGCCCGACCGGGATGTCGCCACCGAACTCGTCGGCGATCATCGTGAGCACGCACGGGATCGGCTCGCCGCGGGCCGCCCACGCCGTGGCGTAGGACGAGTGCGTGTGCACGACGCCGCCCACCTCGGGCATGTGCCGGTAGACGTAGGCGTGCGCGTCGGTGTCCGAGGACGGCGAGAGGTCGCCGTCGACGAGCTTGCCGTGCAGGTCGGTGACGACCATGGTGTCCGCGGTCAGGTCGTCGTAGGAGATCCCGGACGGCTTGATCACCATCAGGTCCTCGCCCGGCACGCGCGCGGAGATGTTGCCGGCCGTCCAGCTGACGAGGTGGTAGCGGGTCAGCTCGGCGTGCAGCCTGGCGACGGTCTCCCGAAGCGCCGGTAGCGTGCTCATCGGCTCGCCACCGCGGCGTTCCGCAGTGCCCTGAGCCTGTGCATGACGTCGTTGGCGCCCCGGCCGAGGTAGTCGTGCAGCGTCGCGTACTCGGCGAAGAGCTCGTCGTAGACCGCCGCGTTCTCCGGGATCGGTTGGTACACCCCGCTGTTGACCGAGCCCATCGCGCCGGCCGCCGCACGGATGTCCGGGTAGGCGCCCGCCGCGACGGCGGCGTGCATGGCCGAGCCGAGCGCCGGCCCCTGCGCGGAACCGATGGTGGACAGCGGCAGGTTGGTGACGTCGGCGTAGATCTGCATGAGCAGCTCGTTCTGGACGAGCCCGCCCGCGACGACCAGTTCCGTCACTGGCACACCCGACTCCGTGAACGCCGCCACGATCATGCGGGTGCCGAACGCGGTGGCCTCGAACAGCGCGCGGTAGATGTCCTCCGGCTTCGTGGCAAGGGTCTGGCCGAGCACGACACCGGACAGCTCGTGGTCGACGAGCACGGAACGGTTGCCGCTGTGCCAGTCGAGCGCCAGCAGGCCGTGCTCGCCGACCCGCTGCTTCGCGGCGAGGTCGGTGAGATGCTCGTGCAGCGACTTGCCTTGTGCGCGTGCGGCTTCGTGGTACTCCGGCGGCACCTGGTTCGCGGTGAACCACGCGAAGATGTCACCGACGCCGCTCTGTCCCGCCTCGTACCCCCAGAGCCCCGGGACGATCCCGCCCTGCACGACGCCGCACATGCCCGGCACCTCGTGGAGGTCGGCACCGTTGAGGACGTGGCAGGTGGAGGTACCCATGATCGCGACGAGCCGCCCGGGCTCGACCGCCTGCGCGGCGGGTGCGGTGACGTGCGCGTCGACGTTCCCCACCGCCACGGCGATCCCGGCCGGCAGGCCGGTCCAGTAGGCGGCGAGCTTGCTGAGGTCACCGGCACGGTCGCCGAGCTGGCCGATGGGATGGTCGAGCTTGTCGCGGACGAAGCCGGTGAAGTCGGGGTGCAGCTCGCGGAGGAAGTCCTCGGAGGGATAGGCGCCGTCCTGGTAGATGCCCTTGTAGCCGGCGGTGCAGGCGTTGCGGACGTAGTTCCCGGTGAGCTGCCAGATGATCCAGTCGGCGGCCTCGACCCAGTGGGCCATGGCGGCGTAGAGGTCGGGGGCCTCTTCGAGCAGCTGGAGTCCCTTGGCGAACTCCCATTCCGAGGAGATGAGACCGCCGTACCGGGGCAGCCACTTCTCGCCGCGGGCCGCGCCGAGCTCGTTGATCCGGTCGGCTTGCGGCTGGGCGGCGTGGTGCTTCCAGAGCTTGACGTAGGCGTGCGGGTTGTCCGCGAACTCCGGCAGCTCGCACAGGGGCGTGCCGTCGTCGGTCACCGGGATCATCGTGCAGGCGGTGAAGTCGGTACCGATGCCGATCACGTCGGAGGCGTTGACACCGGCGTCCTTGATCGCCTCGGGCACCGCCGTGCGCAGTACGTCGACGTAGTCCTTCGGCACCTGCAGGGCCCAGTCCGGCGGCAAGGCCTTACCGGTCCCTGGCAGCGTCCGGTCGACGACCCCGTGGCGATACTCGTGCACGGCGGTCCCGAGCTCGACCCCGTCCCTCACCCGCACGACCACGGCACGCCCGGAGAGAGTGCCGAAGTCGACGCCCACCACCAGCGCGTCGTCGCGATCGTTGGCCATGCGAGGAGTGTTATCGTTAACATCCGGCTCGTCAAGAGGCCGTCCGCTTTGTAACGGAGATCGTTAGTGAACGTGCACATAGGACGGTAAGCAACCACGGACCGGCCATACCGGACCCGACGACTCCCGAGCAGGCCGCCGAAAGTTTCGCCACTTCTCCGGAACAGCGCTGACCACATCAGAGCCGTGGGCACACTGCCATCACGCCATGAAGGAGCGCGTCCAGGACACGGGCGGGAGCACGCTGAGGAGCCCTGTAAGGGCCTCAACGCCTCACAGGGTTCCCAAAGGGCGTCGGCAGCGTCCCGCGCCGGCACGAGGCCCCACGAAGCTCAACCGCCAGAACATCGACCGCGACCGGCGTTCAGCCACCGACTCCGCTCAACCGCGCGGCCGTAGCAACCCAGGCATCAAAAGCCGCCGCCCAACCACGAACACCGCCCAACCACGCAGACCAACCAACCCGCCTGCCAACCCTCCGCCCAACCACGAACACCGCTCAACCGCGCGGCCCAACCAACCCAGGCACCAACCCTCCGCTCCCACGCACCCCGCCCCACCCGCCCCGGCCGGCCCACCCGGCCACGAACCCAGCAGCAGGATCAACTCCCCGCCACGAACACACTCGACCGCACCACCAACGAAGGCGCCACGGTCCGATGTATCTCCCCCACCTCTCCCTCGGTGACCTGAGCCAGCAGCAACCCGAGCGTCTCCCGAGCCACCGCGTCGAAGTCCGGTCGCACGGTCGTCAACGGCGGTATGAAGTACGCCGCCTCCGGCACGTCGTCGAACCCGATGACGCTCACATCCCGCGGCACGACCCGGTTCCGCTCGTGCATCGCGCGCAGGATCCCCAACGCCAGGTGGTCGTTCGCCGCGAAGATGGCGGTGCACTCCGGCATCCGGGCCAGCATCTGCCCGGCCTTGTAGCCCGCCTCGGCACTCCAGTCGGCCGCCACGAGCGGCGGCTCCTCGACCCTCGCCTCCGCCAGCGCGGCCCGCCACCCCTGCACCCGGCCGGCACTGTCGAACCAGTCCGGCGGCCCCGACACGTGCCACACCGTCTTGTGCCCGGACTCGAGCAGGTAGGTCGTCGCGTCGAACGCCCCCTGGAACTGGTCCACGGTCACCAGTGGGCTCTCCCGTGCCGGGTCGCCGTCGACGGTCACCAGCGGCACGCCAGCCGGCACCTCGGCGAGCGCCTCGTTGGCCGACGCGGTCGGCGCGATCGCGACGATGCCGGCCACCCGCGCGTCCCGGTGGTGTTCCACGGCCGCCGCGATCGAGTCGCGGTCCAGCACCTTCACCCGCCGCAGGCTCACCGAGAAGCCCGCCTCCGCTGCGGCCGACTCGAACGCGCCGAGCAGCGAGGCCGGCCCGAACAGCGACGAGTTCTGCGCGATGACGCCGATCAGCTGCGACTTGCCGGTGACGAGTGCCCGCGCCGCGTTGTTGGGCCGGTAGCCCAGCTGCTCGATGGCGGCCCGCACCCGTAACCGCGTCTGCTCCCGCACGTTCGGATGCCCGTTCAACACCCGGGACACCGTCTGATGGGACACCCCGGCCAAGCGGGCGACGTCCGTCATCGCGGGGTCCCGCGAGACCTTGCTACCCACTATCGGGTTGTCCACTTGAAACCTACCTTCGAGCTCGCGTCGGTCCTGATCGTCCAGGACCTGTGTGTTTACCCAGTGTCCCACCGTCAGCTGATTCGGAAGGTAGAACGCTCACGTTCCGCGCGTCCCCTACCCGGTCGGGCGATGACGAGCCGCCCGGCCTCGTGCGCGATATACGCTCCGGAGTCGCCCAGCGACCGCAGTGACACGGCGGAGCGATCCGCGAGCCCGGGCACGCGGACGAAACTGGCGATGGTGCCGTACTCGTCGGACTCCACGAACTGCTCGATGCGCAGCACCCCGTCGCCCGAGCACACGTACCGGTTCGGGTAGTTGACCGACTGGATCGACACCGTGCCGGCGCCCAGGTGCCCTGGCGTGAACCGGAACCACGAGTCGGCGACCTCGGGGACCTCGCCCTCGACCCGCAGCCGGAACTCCGCGTGCCGGACGACGAAGTCGGGCGCGTCGAGCGGGGACAGCCGCACGACCGTCTCGCCCTTGCCCACCGGCACGCCGAACGACGGCGTGCCGTCGGCGTTCCAGAACAGCTTCTGCACCCGCGTGTGCCGGTTCGGGTCGAACAGCGGGTCGCCGTTGATGTCCCGGTAGTCGCGGGCGTGGTAGACGAGGACGTCCGTCGTGCCGTCCTCCGCGACCGTGAACGAGTTGTGGCCCGGCCCGAACTGGCGGGTCTCGGCGTTGGTCGTGAAGATCGGGTCGGGCGCCTTGGTCCACGACCGCGCGTCGAGCAGGTTGGCGTTCTCGTCGGCGTACAGCAGGCCCATGCAGTAGCGGGCGTCGGTGGCACTGGCCGAGAAGGTGACGAACACGCGCCCGTTGCGGATCAGCACCGCGGGCCCCTCGTTCACCCGGAACCCCTGGATCTCCCAGCTCAGCGTCGGCACGGCGATCCGCACGACCGGCGTGACGAGCTCCAGCGGCGAGACCATCTCGGCGATGTAGAGGTTGGTGTTGGTGGCGATGCCCGGCTCGCTCTGCGCCCAGAGGAAGTATCTTCGCCCGCGGTGCTCGAACGTGGTCGCGTCGAGCGTGAACGAGTCCCAACCGGTGACCATGCGCTTCGGCGGCAGCCAGCCGGTGCTCCTCGGGTCGGCGCCGATCGACTCGAGCACGTAGGTGCGGATGCGGAACGGGTCGTCGGAGTCACCGGCCGCGAAGTACACGTACCAGCGGTCGCCGACGCGGTGCAGCTCGGGCGCCCAGATGTAGCCGCCCATCGAGCCGGAGGCCGGGCGGCGCCAGATGGTGCGCTCACGGGCCGTGGCCAGGCCGTCGAGCGTCGTGGCGCCGCGGATGACGACCCGGTCGTACTCGGGCACCGAGCCGGTCAGGTAGTACATGCCGTCGACGGGCCGGGTGACGAACGGGTCCGCCCGCTGCTCGACGAGCGGGTTGCGGGTGGTGGTGGCGGCCGAGGGCCGTGGTCGGTCCGCCGCGTGCTTTCCTCTGGTCGCCGCGGGTGCGGTGCTTCCTGTCGTCATGGGTATCACGCTCGCCGTGGCCACGACACCGCCGGCACGCAAAACCGTCCTGCGGTCGAGGCTCACGAGCTGCTCCTGGTCTTGATGCGGAAGAAGGTCACGGAGTACGCCTGGAACGTATATGTGAACGTGCTCGCCACGTCCAGGCGGGACTCCCGTGGCGTGACCGGCGTCGTGTAACGCGTGTTCACGTCGTCACGGTCGCCGGTGAGCGTGGTGACGCGAGCGCCGCGTTCTACGTTCGCTCCGTTCAGCCGGACCGTCGTCCGCGCCGGGGTGGCAGCTGCGTTCACCACCTTGACGACGAGTTCGCCTGTTCGGTTGTCCCGAGTGACGACCTGGCGGAACGGCTCGGCCTTCTCGCTGTCGGTGAACCGGCCCCACTGCCGGCCGTCGAGGAGCAGCGTGACGGTCCGGCCGCGGATCTGGATCGTCACGTCGTACCGGCGAGCCGTCTCGATCGCGGTGCCGTCGGCGATGAGCGTGGACTTGCCGCCGCCCTCGGCCTTCTCCACGGCGGTCTGGGTGTTGTTCCAGCCGCCGAGGTTCCACCAGTAGTAGTTGCCGGAGTCCTTGACCCCGAAGCCGACCAGGAAGCCCTCGCGGCCCGACAGCTTGGTGGCGTGGAGGTTCAGGTCGTAGTCGCGCCAGGCCGGGTCGCCGGCCATGACCATGGTGTTCTCCGCGGCGGTGTCGGACTGGACGTACGCGCCGCCGGTCACCGCCCAGGAGCCGCGGCCGGCGATGTTGGTCCAGTTGGCGTCGGTGCCGGAGAAGTCGTCGGCGAACAGCGACGCTCCGTCCGGTGTGGACACCCGGACGTCGTCGTAGGCCGCGGCCGTGCCCCAGGTGGACAGGCCGATCGCACCGGAGATCGGCTGGTCCTCCTGCGAGGGCGTGCCGGTGGCGGTGCTCGGTACGACGTAGTCGCCCACGTTGTTCATGAACAGCCGCTGCACCTCGTAGTTCGCCGAGCCCCACGACGCGTGGTTGTCGAACCAGATCAGGTCCGGCCGCCACTGCACGTAGTCCTCGTTGGACAGCAGGGGCGCGTAGGAGGCGAGCCGAACCACGTCGGCGTTGCGCTCCAGGCCGGTCAGGTAGGTGGCCTCGGCGAGCGCGTTGTAGAGCTTGTTGTCCTGCGAGGCGTACTCGCCGAGGAACACCTCGGGGCCATTGCGGTCGTAGGCGTCGTAGCGCTCGTTGTTCTGGAGGAACCAGGTCGGGCTGTTGTAGTAGTGCTCGTCGACCATGTCCACGCCCGCGTCCCGGTTCAGCTGCCAGAGGCGGGCGAACGTGGCGCCCGCGTCGTCAGGGCCGGCGTTGCCGAGCACGACCACACCCGGGTACCGGGCCTTGATCGCCGCGCGGAAACTCAGGAAGTTGGCGAAGTACGCGTCGGGCAGGTTCTCCTCGTTGCCGACCGCGATGTGGGTGAGCCCGAACGGTGCCGGGTGGCCCATCTCGGCCCGCCTGCGGCCCCACGTGGAGTCTGCGGGGCCGTTCGCGAACTCGATGAGGTCGAGCGTGTCCTGGATGTGGCGCCGAAGGAGCGCCGGGTCGTCGGTGGCCCGGTTCTGGCCGCAGCCGGTGACGAGCGCGGGCACGACCGGCAGCGGCATGGCGCCGATGTCCTCGGCGAACCGGAGGTACTCGTAGTAGCCGATGCCGTAGGACTGGTTGTAGCCCCAGAAGTTGGCGTTGGTGCTGCGCTCCTCGACCGGGCCGATCGTGTCCTTCCACTGGTAGGACCGGCGCCGTTCCCAGCCGGGCGCCTCGTAGCCGTACATGCTGCCGGTGTTGACGAGGCAGCCACCGGGGAAGCGCACGAACCTCGGGTGCAGTGCGGCGATCCGCTCGGCGAGGTCGCGGCGCATGCCGTTCGGCCGGTTCTTGTAGGTGTCGCGCGGGAACAGTGACACCATGTCGAGCGCGAGCGTGCCCGCTCCCCCACCCTCGACGAGCAGCCGGCCGGTGACACTCGCGGTCCTGGCGGTGAACGAGCCCGTGTACCGGGTCCAGGTCGCGCCGCGGACCGACAGGTTCAGCGGGGCCGCGAGCGGGGTGCCGGCGGGGTCGGTGAGCGTGACCGTGAGCGGCGTGCCGGCCTGGTCGGTGCGTGCCCACACGGAGAAGTCGTACTTCTTCGTCTTCGCCACGTCGATGCCGGCGTTGTAGCCGGCGTTGATGATCCCGCCCGGCAGCGGCAGGCGCAGGTAACGGCGGTTGTGCTCGTTCAACCGCCCGTCGTCGTCGACCACCCGCGGGTCGCCGGCCTTCGGGGCCCAACCGGTCAGCGGGGTGTAGGCGGCGTTGTCGGCGGGGTCGTACTCGAAGGAGCGGTTCTGCACCAGCTCCGCGTACAGGCCGCCGTCGGCGGCGCGGTTGATGTCCTCGAAGAAGACGCCATACATCGTGTCGGAGATGTCGGCGCCGTGAACGTTCACATCGACGGTGACGGTGTAGTCCAGGTCGGCCGCGGGTTCGGCGGCCTGCCCGACGCCGGGTGCGGCGAGAACGCTCACGAACAGGACCACGGCAGGGAGTCGGACGCGGGCGAGTGGGGACATGCTCGCTCCCTCGGTTTGCGGGGTGAACCGGTTCAGGAGTAGGCGGTCCGCATGCCCGCGCCGAGGCGTCCCGTGGAGTCAACGCTGACACGCAAAGTGAGCGTTAACATAAGCGCACACTCCCTACGTGTCAACCGATGACACGGTGTTGTCACGGGGGGTTGACGCGGCCACTGTGAACGTTCACTCTTGTGGCCCAGTGACACGGGTCACGCACCGTCCAATGGAGGATTTGCAGTGCGTAAGACGATCACGACCGCCTTAGTCGCGGTCCTGCTGACAGCGTTGACCGCATGTGGCAGTGGTGGTGGGGCCGCGGACGACGGCAAGACCACGATGGGCTTCGCGCAGGTTGGCGCGGAGAGTGGTTGGCGAACCGCGAACACCAAGTCGATCCAGGAGTCCGCGAGGTCGGCCGGGATCGAGCTCAAGTTCTCCGACGCGCAGCAGAAGCAGGAGAACCAGATCAAGGCGATCCGGTCCTACATCCAGCAGAAGGTGGACGTGATCGCGTTCAGCCCGGTGGTGGAGACCGGTTGGGACAACGTCCTGCTGGAGGCCAAGCGCGCGAACATCCCGGTGATCCTCACCGACCGCTCCATCGACTCCGACGACACGTCACTGTACAAGACGTTCCTCGGCTCGGACTTCATCGAGGAGGGCAAGAAGGCCGGAAAGTGGTTGGTGGACAACCACAGTGGCCCGACCAGCGTCGTCGAGCTGCAGGGCACGACCGGCGCGGCGCCCGCGATCGACCGCAAGGAGGGCTTCGAGGACGCGATCAAGTCGAACCCGGAGATCAAGATCGTCGCCTCGCAGACCGGTGACTTCACCCGCTCCGGCGGCAAGCAGGTCATGGAGGCCTTCCTCAAGTCCCAGCCCGACATCGACGTGGTGTTCGCGCACAACGACGACATGGGCCTCGGCGCCCTCGAGGCCATCAAGGCGGCCGGCAAGAAGCCCGGCGTCGACATCAAGGTCATCACGATCGACGCGGTGCACGACGGCATGCAGGCACTGGCCGACGGTGAGATCAACTACATCGTCGAGTGCAACCCGCTCCTCGGCCCACAGCTGATGGACCTGACGAAGAAGGTCGTGGCCGGCGAGGACGTGCCGCAGCGGGTGGTCACGGAGGAGACCACGTTCACCCAGGAGCAGGCAAAGACCGCGCTGCCGGACCGAAAGTACTGATTCGTGACCGACGAATCCCCACTGGTCGACATCCAGGGCATCACCGTCACGTTTCCCGGCGTGAAGGCGTTGCAGGACGTTGACTTCCGGTTGTTCCCCGGTGAGGTGCACGCGTTGCTCGGCGAGAACGGCGCCGGCAAGTCGACGCTCATCAAGGCCCTCACCGGGGTCCACACCCCCGACGCCGGCGAGATCCGTCTCGCCGGCGTTCCGGTGTCGTTCCACAGCCCCGCACAGGCGCAGGACGCCGGCATCGCCACCGTGTACCAGGAGGTCAACCTGTGCACGAACCTGTCGGTCGCCGAGAACATCCTGCTGGGCCGTGAGCCCCGCCGGTTCGGCTCGATCGACGGGCGCGCGATGCGGGCGCGGGCGGCGGAGCTGTTGTCCCGCATCGGTCTGCACATCGACCCCGGCTCGGCGCTGTCCAGCCACCCGATCGCCGTGCAGCAGCTGGTCGCGATCGCCCGCGCGGTCGCGGTCGACGCCCGCGTGCTGATCCTCGACGAGCCGACGTCCAGCCTGGACGCCGGCGAGGTCGCGGAGCTGTTCCGGATCATGCGGGTGCTGCGCGAGGACGGCGTCGCGATCCTGTTCGTGTCGCACTTCCTGGATCAGGTCTACGAGATCGCCGACCGGCTGACGGTGCTGCGCAACGGCGCGGTGGTGGGCGAGCACGCGACGACCGCGGTGAGCCGGCTGGAGCTGGTGCGCGCCATGATCGGCCGCGACCTGAGCGTGCTGGACGAGGTGGAGCAGCGCAGCGAGCGGCGGGTGCCGTCCGAGACTCCGTTGCTACAGGCGGAGAACCTGGGCCGGACGGGTGCGATCGCCCCGTTCGACCTGGAGCTGCGTTCCGGTGAGGTCGTCGGCGTGGCCGGGTTGCTGGGTTCCGGCCGCACCGAGCTGGCGCGGCTGCTGTTCGGCGCGGACCATGCCGACTCGGGTCGGGTGCTACTGGACGGCAGGCCGGTGCGGCTCCGCACCCCGCGGCAGGCGATCGCGAAGCGGATCGCGTTCACCTCCGAGGACCGCAAGGGGGAGGGACTCGTCGCGGACCTCACCGTGCGGGACAACCTCGTGCTCGCCATGCAGGCGGCGCGTGGCTGGCACCGCCAGGTGCCCCGCCGCACGGCGGACGAGCTGGTCGAGAAGTACGTGCACACCCTGGACATCCGGCCGGCCAACCCGGATGCCGTGGTGGCCACGCTCTCGGGTGGCAACCAGCAGAAGGTGTTGCTGGCGCGGTGGTTGGTGACCCAACCGCGGCTGCTGATCCTGGACGAGCCGACCCGCGGCATCGACGTCGGCGCCAAGGCGCAGATCCAGAAGGTGGTCGCGGACCTCGCGGCAGAGGGGATGGCGGTGCTGTTCATCTCCGCCGAGCTGGAGGAGGTCATGCGGGTGTCCGACCGGGTGATCGTGTTGCGTGACCGGCGGAAGATCGGCGAGCTGCCGGGCGAGTCGAGCGTCGACGACGTGCTCGCTCTCATCGCGGGCGAGGCCGAGAAGGTGCACACATGAGTGAGCTGTCGGCCCCGCGGCCGCTCGAAGCCCGCGAGGAGCGGTCATGAAGCGTCTACTGTGGCCGCTGCTCGCGCTGGTGGCCCTGCTGTTGCTGAACCTGATCTTCACCCCGTCGTTCTTCTCGCTGCGGCTGCAGGACGGTCATCTGTTCGGCAGCCTGGTGGACATCCTGCGCAACGGCGCGCCAACGCTGCTCATCGCACTGGGTATGACACTGGTCATAGCGACGCGGGGCATCGACCTGTCCGTCGGCGCGGTGGTGGCGATCGCCGGCGCGGTCGCGTGCACCTACATCGCGGACGGCGGAAACGCGATCGTGGCGATGCTGCTGGCGCTCGCGCTGTGCCTGGTTCTGGGGCTGTGGAACGGTTTCCTCGTGTCGGTCCTGGGCATCCAGCCGATCATCGCGACGCTGGTCCTGATGACGGCGGGCCGCGGCGTGGCGATGCTCATCACCGAAGGCCAGATCATCACGGTCAACGACGACACCTTCGGCGAGGTCAGCGGCGGTTACGTGGTGCTGCCGATCGCGATCCTGATCAGCCTGGTGGTGCTCGCCGCGGTCGCGCTGGTCACCCGCCGCACGGCGCTGGGCATGCTCATCGAGGCGGTGGGCGTGAACCCGGAGGCGAGTCGCCTGGCGGGCGTGCGTTCCCGGACGATCATCTGGACCGTGTACGTGTTCAGCGCGCTGTGCGCGGGCGTGGCCGGCCTGATGATCGCGTCGAACGTGCACGCGGCGGACGCCAACAACGCCGGCCTGTGGATCGAGATGGACGCGATCCTGGCGGTCGTCATCGGCGGGACGTCGTTGGCGGGTGGCCGGTACTCACTGACCGGCACACTGATCGGCGCCATGGTCATCCAGACCCTGACGACGACCGTCTACACGATCGGCGTGCCCCCGGAGACGTCGCTGGTCTTCAAGGCGGCCGTGGTGATCGTGGTGTGCCTGCTCCAGGCGCCGCGGTTGACGGGCGCGCTCCGCCGCCCGGCCGGCCCGGCATCGCCGCCGGTCGCCGCGGTGCCGCAGGAAGCAGGCGTCCGATGAGCACCTTCACAACGGTGCCGGGGCATGGCAGCGTCGCCGCGTGCTGGCGAACCAGGCCCGCCAGCACGATCGCGCCGTCGGGGTCCACCAGCCACTCCCCCACGGCACGCACGGGACAGTCGTCCTGGCCGTTGGACGTGACCGTCCACTTCGGACCACTCGGGCCGAGGACCGTCGGCGTGCCCGACGGAGTCCCGCCGTGCTGTCTCCCGGGCACCGTCGGGCATCCGGTCCCCGCACCCTCCCGCGGCACCCGTCACCCCGTCACTCCCCCGACCCCGGCCGTATCCCGGAAAGCAGGTGCCCGGTGAGCCTTCTCGCCCGCATTCCCTCCCGCTTTCTTCCGGTCATCGCGACCTTCGTGGTGTTCGTGCTGACCTTCGGGGCCGGGTCGGTCCGTTACGAGGGGTTCGGAACGGCGCAGATCTTCGCCAACCTGTTCATCGACAACTCGTTCCTCATCGTCGTCGCGGTCGGGATGACGTTCGTGATCCTCACCGGCGGCATCGACCTGTCCGTCGGGTCGGTGGTGGCGTTGTCCACGATGATCGCCGCCGCCACGCTCCGGGCCGGGTGGCCTGCGTGGCTGGTGATGATCGCCGTGCTCGGGACGGGGGCCCTGCTCGGCCTCGGCATGGGGCTCATGATCCACCGGTTCGGCGTGCAGCCGTTCATCGCCACGCTCGCGGGGATGTTTCTCGCCCGCGGCCTGTGCTTCGTGATCAGCGTCGATTCGGTGTCCATCAAGGAACACACGTTCCGCGACATCGCGACCGCCACCATCGAGCTGGGCAACGTGACGATCACCTACAGCGTCGTCATCGCCCTCGTCGTCGTGGCGGTCGCGGCGTACGTGCTGCACCTGACCCGCTTCGGCAGGACGGTCTACGCCATCGGCGGCAGCGAGTCCTCCGCCACGCTCATGGGCCTGCGGACCGGCCGGGTCAAGGTAGGTGTGTACGTGATCAGCGGTTTCTGCTCCGCGCTGGGCGGGTTGCTGTTCGGCTTCTACATGCTGTCGGGCTACAGCCTGCACGCCGTCGGCCTGGAACTGGACGCCATCGCGGCGGTCGTCGTCGGCGGCACGCTGCTGACCGGTGGCGTCGGCTACGTGGTCGGCTCGGTGTTCGGCGTGCTCGTCCTGGGCACGGTCCAGACGCTGATCTCGTTCCAGGGCACGCTCAGCTCCTGGTGGACGAAGATCTTCATCGGCGTGCTGCTGCTGGTGTTCATCGCGTTGCAACGGTTGATCGTGCGTCGCCGGCCGCTTCGGCCGTCGCCGGCGGCGGCGCTGTCCTAGCGCGCCGCCGGAGCAGTTGCCTCGCGGTACCCCAGATCCCGCGGCGGAACACCAGCACGGTCAGCACGAAGATCGCGCCGGTGACCACGCCGACCGCGTCGATCCCGGCCGTCGCGAGGTAGTCCTCCAGCACGACGATGATGCCCGCGCCCAGCACCGGGCCCCACAGCGTGCCCATGCCGCCGGGGATGTTCATCACGACGGCCTTCCCGGACGTCGTCCAGTACACCTCCTGCAGCGACGCGAACCCGTGCCCGACCGCGTACACGCCGCCGGCGATCCCGGCCAGGAACGCGGAGATCACGAACACCTGGACCTTGTAGCGGTCCACGGGATAGCCCAGCGCGCGGGCCCGTGCCGGGTTCTCCCGGATCGCCACCATGACCCGCCCGAACGGCGAGTGCACCACCCGCCACGCCGCGAGGAGTCCCAACAGGATCAGCGGAACGGCCGCGTAGTAGAAGTAGAACGAGTCCGACAGGTCCATCCCGAACGCCACCCGCGGGATGCCCTGCAGGCCGTTCTCGCCGCCGGTCATCCACCGCCACTGGTTCGCGACGAAGTACACCAGCTGCGCGAACGCCAGCGTCACCATCGCGAAGTAGATCCCGGTGCGCCGCACGGACAGCAGTGCGATCGGCACCGCGACCACCGCCGCCAGCACCGCTCCGCCGAGCACCGCGACATAGAACGGCAGACCGGTGTGGACGGCGATGACACCGGTCGTGTAGGCCGAGGTCCCCCAGAACGCGGCGTGCCCGAACGACAGCAGGCCGGTGTAGCCGAGCAGCAAGTCCAGGGCGACCGCGAACAGCGCCCACGCCGTGATGTCCAGCGCCACCGGCGGGTAGATCCACCACGGCAGCCCGAACGCGACCACCAGCCCGACCACGAGCAGCGCCAACCGGCCGAGCAGTGACCTGCCTTCGAACAGCCTGGAGATGATCACGTGCGGACGCCTTCCTCGCGGCCGAACAGGCCGGCGGGTCGCAGCAGCAACACCAACGCCATGAGCACGAACACCAGGCTCTGTGAGAGCGCCGACGCGTAGAAGTTCGCGACCGCGGTGAGCATCCCGACCGCGTAGCCCGCGGTCACCGACCCGAACACCGAGCCGAGCCCGCCGATCACGACGACCGCGAAGATCACGATGATCAGGTCGGCGCCCATGTTCGCGTTGACGGCACGCATCGGCGCGGCCAGCACGCCGGCGAGCCCGGCCAGCGCGATGCCGAACCCGAACACGGGCGTGACCCACCGCCGCACGTCGATGCCCAGTGCCCGCGTGAGCTCCGGCCGTTCGGTCGACGCACGCACGATCACGCCGACCCGCGTCCGTGCCAGCACCAGCCACACCAGCACCGACACGACGACCGAGAACGCGAACACGAACACCTGGTACTTGGGATAGTCGAACAGCCCGAGGTTCACGGTGCCGTCCAGCAGCGCGGGCCGCGCGTACGGCTGGGACTGCGCGCCGTACCTGAGCCGCACGACGTCCTGCAGGATCAGCGCGACGCCGAACGTGAGCAGGAAGTTGTACAGCGGGTCGAGCCGCACCAGCCGCGCGACGAGCAGCCGCTCGAAGGCCATCCCGAGGAGGCCGAGCACGACCGGCACCACGAGCAGCGCGAGCCACCACGACAGCCCGACGGTGTCCAGCAGCACGAACGCGCCGACCGCGCCGAGCATGTAGAACGCGCCGTGCGCGAAGTTGACCACGCCGAGCATGCCGAAGATCACCGAGAGGCCGAGCGCCAGCAACGCGTAGAAACTGCCGCTCACCAACCCGTTGAACAGCTGCTGCGCCATTCCGCCTCCCCGGACCTCACCGTGTTGGTCACGCTCCGCTCGAGGACGTCATCCCATGTGGCAGCCGCTGTCCGCGGCCTTGCGGAACGCCTGGTCCGCCGGGATCTTGTGCACCAGCTCGGTGAAGTCGCCGTCCTCCTTCATGTCCGCGGGTTCCTTCACCTTCACCAGGTACGCGTCGTGCACGACCCGGTGGTCCTCCGCGCGGAACTTGGCGTTGTGGGCGAAGAAGTCGTCGAACTCGTAGCCGTCCAGCTCCTTGCGGACCGCGTCGGCGCCGTCGGTGCCGGCCCGCTGCACGGCCTCCAGGTACTGCATGGCGGAGGAGTAGCTCGCGGCGTGGTCGAAGGTCGGCCACTTGCCGGTGCGCTCCTTGAAGCGCTCGGCCCACGCCCTGCTCTTCGCGTCCAGGTTCCAGAACCACGCGGTGGTGAAGAGCGTGCCCGCCAACGAGTCCACGCCGATCGACGCGATGTCGGTGTCGAACATGAGGCCCACCGCGAGCCCGACACCCTTGGCCTTGAGCCCGAACTCGTTGTACTGCTTGACGACGTTCACCAGGTCGCCACCGGCCTGCATGGCGCCGAGCACGTCCGGCTTCGGGTTCAGGTTCGGCGCCTTGGTCATGAACGTCGAGAAGTTGTCGTTGGGGAACGGCGTCGGGTCGGCCGCGCCCACCGTGCCACCGGCCTTCTCGATGGCGGCGGTGAAGTTCTTGGTCATGTCCTGGCCGAACGCGTAGTCCGGATAGATGATGTACCACCGTTTCGCACCCTGCTGGGTCAGCGTGGTGCCGGTGCCCTGCGCGAGCATGTAGGTGTCGTAGGCGTAGTGGTAGGTGTAGGCGTTGCACTGCGCGCCGGTCAGCTCGGTGGTCGCGGCGCCGGTGTTGAAGTACAGCTTCTTGTTCTGCTTGGCCACGGTGGCGATGGCGAGCGCGGCGGACGAGGTCGGCACGTCGAAGATCGCGTCCACGCCGTTGCGGTCGTACATCTCGCGGGCGACGGTGTTGGCGATGTCCGGCTTGTTCTGGTGGTCGGCGGAGCTCACCTCGATGTTCTTCGTGACCGCGTCGTCGGCGTGCGCCTTCTTGAAGTCGTCGACGGCCATCCGCACGGCCTCGACCGAGTTCTTCCCGCCGACGTCGGAGTAGACACCCGACAGGTCGTTGATGACGCCGAGCCTGATCGTGTCGCCGCTGATCTTGCCGCCACCGCCCTGCGGGCCGCCGCCGCACCCGGCGAGCACGACCCCTGCTATGACGACCGCCGCCCGAATCCTGGCCATGTCGTGCTCCTTCCGACTTGCGTTGGACGCTCCGCGTCAGATCCCCAGGTACTCCAGCAGTTCGTGCTCCCGCTGCTCGACCTCGGCGTTGTCGAGTGACTCGACGATCCGGCCCTGGCTCATCAGGTAGTGCCGGTCCGCCACGGTCGTCGCGAAGTGGATGTTCTGTTCGATCAGCAACACGGTCACGCCGTGCTGCGACACTGTCCGGATGATGTCGCCGATCTGCTGGACGAGGATCGGCGACAGCCCCTCGGTCGGTTCGTCGGCCAGCAGCAGCCGCGCGCCCATGCGCAGCACCCGCGCGACCGACAGCATCTGTTGCTCCCCACCGGAAAGATGGGTGCCGGCCTGCTTCCTGCGCGCCTTCAGGACCGGGAACGCCTCGTAGATCCGCTGAAGCGACCACGCGTCGGGGCCCGTCCGGGGCGGCAGGGTGAGGTTCTCCTCGACGGTGAGCGTCGCGTAGATGCCCCGGTCGTCCGGCACGTAACCGAGCCCGAGCCGGCATCGCTTGTGCGACCCCAGTCTGGCGATGTCCGTGCCGTCGAGCAGGATGGCCCCGGTCATCGACCGGTGCAGCCCCATGAGGCATCGCAGCAGCGTGGTCTTGCCGGCGCCGTTGCGGCCGACGAGCGTCACGACCTCACCGGAGGCCACGTCGAGCGAGACCCCCTGCAGGACCGTGGCCTCGCCGTAGTGAGCGCTCATCTCCCGGACGCTAAGCACGGGGCTCTCCCAGGTAGGCGGTGATCACGCGCGGGTCGCCGCGGACGTCCTCGTACGGGCCCTCGGCGAGCACCTTCCCGAACTGCAGCACGGTGACCCGGTCGGTGAGGTCGCCGACGACCTTCATGTTGTGTTCCACCAGAACCACCGTGCGGTCGGCACGGATGCGCCGGATGAGGTCGACGGTCCGCGCCACGTCCTCGACGCCCATGCCCGCGGTCGGTTCGTCGAGCAGCAGCAGGCGCGGCGACAGCGCCAGTGCAAGCGCCAGCTCGAGCGCCCGCTTCTGGCCGTACGCGAGGCTGCCCGCCGCCTTGCCGGCGTGTGCGGTGAGGCCGACCTGGTCGAGCAGCTCGGCCGTCTCGTCGCGGTACCGGCCCAGTTGCCGTTCGGAGCGCCAGAAGCGGTAGCCGCGGCCGTCCCGGCCCTGCAACGCCAGCTCGACGTGCTCGGTGAGCGTCAGCTCCTCGAACAGGCTGGTGATCTGGAAGGAGCGGGCGACTCCCCGCTGCGCGATCCGCTCCGGCCGCAGGCCGGTGACGTCCTGCCCGTCCAGCTCGATCACCCCTGCCGTCGGCGCGAGGAAACCGGTCAGCAGGTTGAACAGCGTGGTCTTGCCGGCGCCGTTCGGGCCGACGAGGGCGTGCACGGTCCCGGCGGCCACTTCCAGGTCGACGCCGTTGACCGCACGGAACCCGTTGAACTCCCGGACGAGTCCCCGTGTACGCAACATCGGTGTGGCGCCGGTCACCTCGATGACCTTAGAGATTGCCGAATGTATGCAACATGGCCGACACGTCCACAAGGTCCGTCCCGGATGTGTTCATTTCCTACATAGCGGCTACCGCGCCGTCCACCCACCGTCGATTCTCAACGACGAACCGGTGATCGCCGAAGCGGCGTCGCCGCACAGGTACGCCACCAGCTCCGCGATCTCGTCGGGCTCGATCAGCCGCTTCACCGCGGCGGGCCCGAGCATCACCTCGTCGACGACCCTGTCCGCCGTGATGCCGAGTGTCCTCGCCTGCGCGTCGACCTGGTTCGTGACGAGCGGCGTGTTGGCGTAGGCCGGGTTGACGCAGTTCGAGGTCACCCCGTGCTCGGCGCCTTCGAGGGCGATGACCTTCGAGAGCCCTTCGAGCCCGTGCTTCGCGGCGGTGTACGCGGACTTGTACGGGGACGCGACCAGTCCGTGCACGCTGGAGATGTTGACGATCCGGCCCCAGCCCTGGGCATACATGTGCGGCAGCGCCATGCGCACGATCCGGAAGGGCGCCTCGAGCATCACGCGGAGCAGGTAGGAGAATCGCTCCGGCGGGAAGTCCTCGATGGGTGCCACGTGCTGCAGGCCGGCGTTGTTGACGACGATGTCGACGGCCAGGTCGAGCCGGTCGACGGCGTCCAGGTCGGCGAGGTCGACGATCACCGGCTCGACTTCGATCTTCGAACCAAGCGACTCAGTCTCCGAAGCAAGCCCTTCGATCTCCGAAACAAGTGCTTCGAGCGCCGCACCATCGCGGTCGGCGGCGACGACGGCAGCCCCGGCGGCGGCGAGCCGTATCGCGCAGGCCCGTCCGATTCCCCCGCCCGCGCCGGTCACCAACGCACGCCGCCCTGCCAGTTCGCTCATACTCCCGAAGTTACGCGCGGCACCGAACCCCGTTCCACGTCTGCGGCAGCCACACCGGGGGGCCGTTCGATGTCGGTCCCCCACATGTCGGGTGGCGATGCCGACCACGACGGGTCGCGGACGGAGCTTTTGTCAGGCTCGGAACCGTCCCGCGCCCCGGGGACCGGTGCCGTGTGGCTGGTGCGGTGTCCGCCAACGTTCGCCGGGTCTGTCCGTGGGCACCGCACTAGACGAGGAACGTGAACAGCGGGCTGTCCGGCGGCACACGCTCGATGCGGTGGGGCGCGGACTCCATGCGCTTGAGCATGGCCTGGAGGTTCTCCGGTGCGCCGAGCTCGATGCCGACGAGCGCGGGACCGGTCTCGCGGTTGTTGCGCTTGACGTACTCGAAGAGGGTGATGTCGTCGTCGGGGCCGAGGACGTCGTCCAGGAACCGGCGCAGGGCGCCCGGCTCCTGGGGGAACTCGACGAGGAAGTAGTGCTTGCGGCCTTCGAAGATCAAAGCGCGTTCGACGATCTCCGCATACCGGCTGACGTCGTTGTTGCCGCCGGACAGCACGCAGACGACGGTCGCGCCGGGCGGCAGGTCGAGCATGCCGAGCGAGGCCGGCGCGAGGGCGCCGGCGGGCTCGCTGATGATGCCGTCGGACTGGTACAGGTCCAGCATCTCCACACAGATCTGGCCTTCCGGCACGGCGACGAGCCGGGGCCGGTGGGCGGCGGCGAGGCGGTAGGTGTGCGTGCCCACCTGGCGCACGGCCGCGCCGTCGACGAACGGGTCCATTTCGGCGAGCGGTGCCGGTCCGCCGGACGCCAGGGCGTGGGCCATGCTCGCGGCGCCGGCCGGCTCGGCGCCGATGACGTGTGTGCCGGACCCGAGCCAGGCGAGCGCGCCGGCCAGGAGGCCGCCGCCACCGACCGGCACGACCAGCGCATCCGGAACCTGGCCGAGCTGCGTCTCGATCTCGGCGGTCACGGTGCCCTGGCCGGCGATCGTGTGTGGGTCGTCGAAGGCCGGAATGAGGATGCGGCCGGTCGTCGCGGCGTAGGCGGTGGCCTCGTGGGAGGCCTCGTCGTAGGTCTCGCCCTCGACGACGATCTCGACGTGGCGGCCGCCGAGGGTGGCCACGCGGTCGCGCTTCTGCCTGGGGGTGGTGCGGGGCAGGTACACCCGCGCCCGCACACCGAGCGATGCGCACGCGAACGCGACGCCCTGCCCGTGGTTGCCGGCGCTGGCGCAGACCACGCCCCGCTCCCGGTCGGCCGGGCTGAGCGCGCTGACGAAGTTGAAGGCGCCGCGACCCTTGTAGGAGCGGACCGTGTTGAGGTCCTCCCGTTTGAGCCACACGTCCAGGTCATGCCGCGCGGAGAGCCGCTCGTTGCGCTGCAGCGGGCTCGGCGGGATCACTCCCGCGAACCGCTCCGCCGCCGCGGCGACGTCCACCTTGGAAACCACTCCCGTGACCCTACCTAGACTCGAGGCCGTGCTTCCTGGCGACCTACCCGACCTGCCGGTGCGCGCGGTCCTGGCCGAGGTGACCGCCGCGCTGGACGAGCACGGCACGGCGGTGCTGGTGGCACCACCCGGCACCGGCAAGACGACGGTCGTCCCGTTAGCGCTAACAGGCAGGATCGTGGTTGCCGAGCCCAGACGGCTGGCGGCCCGCGCTGCGGCGGCCCGGATGGCGGCACTAATAGGCGAACCGGTGGGCCGGACGGTCGGCTACGCGGTCCGCGGAGACCGGAAGACCTCGAAGGACACGAGAATCGAGGTGGTCACCACGGGCCTGCTGGTACGACGGCTGCAACACGACCCAAGCCTGCCCGGCGTCAACACGATCATGCTGGACGAGGTCCATGAGCGCCACCTGGACGCCGACCTGTTGTTAGCGCTAACTCTAGATGCGCGGGCCGGCCTGCGCCCGGACCTGCGCCTGCTGGCCACGTCCGCGACCGTGGCCACCGACCGGATAGCCGCGCTGCTCGGCGAGCACACACCGGTCATCGAGGCACACGTCCGCACGTATCCGGTGACCGTCTCCTACGACCCACCGGCCCGCGGCGAACGAGTCGAGCGGCACGTGGCCCGCACCGTCCACACAGCACTGTCCGAATCGGCCGGTGACGTGTTGGTCTTCCTCCCCGGCGCCGGGGAGATAGCCCGCGTGTCGAACCTGATCCAGGACGACGTCGAGATCGTCCCACTACACGGCCGTCTGCCGGCGGCACGGCAGGACGCGGCACTGAGACCGGGCACGCGGAGACGGGTCGTACTGGCCACCGCAGTGGCCGAGTCCAGCCTGACGGTGCCGGGCGTGCGTGTGGTGGTCGACTCCGGGCTCGCGCGCGTACCACGCATGGACCACCGGCGCGGCCTGTCGGGCCTGGTCACCACGAGGGTGTCGGCGTCGGTGGCCGAGCAGCGGGCCGGGCGCGCGGGCAGGGAGGCACCGGGCCGGGTGTACCGCTGCTGGCCGGAACACGAGCACGCGACACTGCCGGCGCAGCCGGAGCCGGAGATCCGCACGGCCGACCTGACAAGACTGGCACTGGAGTTGGCGTGCTGGGGCACCCCCGACGGCACCGCGTTGGACTGGTGGGACCCGCCACCACCGGGAGCGTTGGCGGCAGGCCGAGCAGTACTCAGCGCACTGGGCGCCCTGGACAGGACGGGTGCGGTGACCGCCCGAGGTCGCCGGATCGCGGGCGTGGGCCTGCACCCACGACTGGCAAGAGCGTTGCTGGACGGCGCGGAGGCGGTAGGAGCGACGGAGGCGGCCGAGGTAGTCGCACTCCTGGACGACGACACACTGGCGACGAGCACGTCGGTCGAGGACACCCTCCGCCGACTACGCGCGGATGGCTCACCCCGGTGGGAACGCGAGGTCCGCAGACTGGCCGCACTGGTGCCGAACCGTCCACAAGGGACCCGGGATCCGGCGCTGGTGGTCGCTCTCGCCTACCCCGAACGCCTGGCGAGAAGACGTTCCCCGGGCTCACCGGTGTACCTGATGGCGGGCGGCACGGCGGCGGAGCTGGCGGACAGCGGCGAGTGGCTGGCGATCGCGAGCGCGGACCGCCAGCCGGGCCGGGCACAGGGCAGGATTCGTCTGGCGGCACGCGCGGACCAGTCACTGGCGGAACGAGCCGCGCCGGCCCTGCTGTCGGAGGCGGACGAGATCGGCTGGACGGACGGCGACGTGGTGGCGCGACACGTCCGCCGCCTGGGCGCGATCATCCTGCGAGAGCGGCCACTGCCGAACCCGGACCCCACAAGGGTGCGGGAGGCACTGACCGAGGGCCTCCGCGCCGAGGGCCTGGACCTACTGACGTGGACCGACAAAGCAAATCGCCTACGCCAGCGACTGGCACTACTGCACCGGGTCCTAGGTCCCCCGTGGCCGGACATGTCCGAGGAAGCCCTGGTCGAGGCGGCGCCGAGTTGGCTGGGCCCGGCACTGGCAACCGCCCGCCGCCGCACAGACCTGACCAGGATCGACGTCCACGCGGCGCTGTCGCGACTACTTCCCTGGCCAGCGGCGGGCCGCCTGGAAGAACTGGCGCCAGACCGGTTGGAAGTGCCGTCAGGCGCGAAGATCCGCGTGGACTACTCGGCCGAGGAGCCGGTACTACCGGTCAAACTGCAGGAGACATTCGGCTGGACCACAACCCCCACGATCGCCGACGGCCGCGTGCCGGTGCTGCTCCACCTGCTCTCCCCCGCCGGCCACCCGGTGGCCGTAACCCGCGACCTGGCCACGTTCTGGCACGAAGGCTATCGCCAGGTGCGCGCGGAGCTACGCGGCCGGTACCCGAAGCATCCGTGGCCGGAGGATCCACTGACCGCCACCCCCACAGCCCGCACCAACCGCCGCCGATGACCCCGGGCGACCTCCGGCCCCCGAATCCAGCGTACCGTCGACCACCGACGAAACTGGCCGATGCCGGACGCGAACGGACCGTTCGCGCGAACAGATCACGAAGGCCGAGCACTGTTCCGATCACTGTTTCGACCACTGCCCCGAACCACGACACCGCCCGAACCACAGCACCACCCAAACGACAGCGGCCTCCGGCCCCCGGTATCCAGCGTATCGGGAGGCACCGACACTTCCCTTGACCTGAAAGGCAACCGGGAACAGGTTCACCCGCCCAACCCGCACGAAAGGGACTCTCGTGCGGCCGGGGCCCCCCGATTTCCAGTCTACCGGCCGGCACCGACATAACCGTCGCCTGTGGACAGGCGCCTGTGGATGGCCGAGAACTGTCGGCGGCCGATGGTAGCGTGGAACCGGGGGCCGGAGGCCAACCCTCAGCCGCCGAGGACGGTGCGGACCTCGTCGCTCGGGCGGATCTCTCCTACCACCCTTCCGCCGCCCAGCACCCCGGCCTCGGACTGTCGCAGGGACTCCGCCGCCGACACGTCCACGCCCAGTGCGCCGAGGACCGCCAGCGCGAGGATCGTTGTGGCCCTGGGGTTACCGTCGATCACCTTCATCGCCACGGCCTCGCCGGTGGCCGCCGCCGCCATCAGCACGCCCTCCGCGCCGCCCTTGCACACCGTTCCCGGCACCAGCTGCATGAACCGGCTGTTCTGGTGACCCCGGCCGCCGACGTACTCGGGTTCCGCGCGCATCGCGTCCGCCACCGCGCGTTCCGGTGAGCCCGGTGCGGCCAGCACCAGCGACCGCGCCGCCCGAGCGAGGCCGACCACCGTGGTCGAGAACAGTGGGGCGCCGCAGCCGTCCACCGCGACATGCGTCACCGGGCCGGCCGACTCCTCCAGGCGCGCGCGGATCGACTTCTGCACGGGATGCTCCGGTGACAGGTAGCCCTCGATCGACCATCCGTTGTGGACGCTGCACGCCAGCATGGCCGCGTGCTTGCCCGAGCAGTTCATCCGCACCGGGCTCGGCCCGTCGCCCGCACGGATGAGTCGGTGTCTCGTCGCCTCGTCCTCGGGCCAGTCCGGCACACACCCGAGGTCCTCTTCGGACAGTCCCGCCTCTGTCAGGATCGAGCGGACCACCGCGACGTGGCGGTCCTCGCCGGTGTGGCTGCCGGCCGACAGGGCGGTGCCGGCCACCGACAGTGTCAGGCCCGCGGCTCGGCAGCCCACCGCCTGCCACGGTTTCGTCGTCGAGCGGGGCAGGATCGTCGCGTTCGGCTCGCCCAGCGATATCGCCATCGTGCCGTCCGCGGCCAGGCCGACCAGCGTGCCGTAGTGCCGGCTCTCCACCAGACCGGACCGCTCCACCACCGCCAGCTCAGCCATGTGTCCTCTCCGACGACCGCCGCAGCCTGTGTGCCACGAACGACAATGAACCGTTGCACACCAGGTAGATGAACGTCACGACCAGGAAGGTCTGCACCAGGAGGTGGTTGTACGCCGACAGCACCTGCGCCCGGTACAGCAGCTCGGTGAACGCCACCACGTACCCGAGCGACGTGTCCTTCAACAGGCTCACCAGCTGGCTCACGAGCGACGGCGTCACATGCCGTACCGCCTGCGGCAGCACCACGTACCGCATCGCCTGCGCGCGGGTCATCCCCAGCGACAACGCCGCCTCCGACTGTCCACGCGGGAGGCTCAGGATCCCCGCACGGAAGATCTCCGCGAACGCCGCCGCGTTCGCCACCGTCAACGGCAGTGCCAGCTTCCACAGCAGCGGCAGGTTCACGCCCACGCTGGGCAGCGCGAACAGTGTCACGTAGATCATCAGCAGCACGGGCAGCGTGCGGGCGATCTCGATGTACCCGGTGGCGAGCCAGCGCACCACCCGAACCCCCGACAGCCGCCCCAGCGCGAGGAACACCCCGGCCACCGCGCTCAGCACGGCGACGTACGCGGCCGCCTCCAGCGTGCCCAGCAACCCGACCAGCAAATACTTCCAGATCGGCCACTGCGTGAACGGTGCCCAGCGTGCCGCGTCGAGTTGGCCGTGCCGGGCGAACTGCCACAGCCCCAGGCCGAGCAACACTGCCAGCACCACTCCGCTGACCGCAGACCAGATAGCGATCCGGCGCCGCGCGCGTGGGCCTGGAGCGTCGTAGAGGACGGCCATCGCAGGAAGCCCTTCGGTCTTCGAAGGCCTTCCTGCGAATTTCGAACGAAGGAATCCAGTCATCGAACGATCGCCACCCGTCGTTCGAGCCAACCGGTGCCCAGGCCGATCAACAGAGCAAGCACCATGTACGTCAGGCCGGCGCCTACGAAAATCGGAATCGGCTGTGCGTGGATCAGGTTCGTCTTGTTGGCGGCCGCCGTCAGTTCGACGATGCCCACCGCCGCGAACAGCGACGTGTTCATCACCAGCGCGATCATCACGTTGCCCACCGGCTGCACCACGGCCCGCAGCGCCTGCGGAAGGATCACTGACCCCAGCGTCTGCCGGAATGTCAACCCGAGCGCTCGGGCCGCCTCCGCCTGCCCGAGCGCGACCGTGTTCACCCCGCTGCGCACGGCCTCCGCGACGTACGCCGCCTCGTAGATCACCAGCACGACCACGGCGGTCATCGGCAGCGGCATCAGCAGGCCGGCGTCCGGCAGCGCGAACACGAACAGCACCAGCAGCGCGAGCAGCGGCACGTTCAGGAACAGCTGCACGTAGGCGAAGGCCACACCCCGCAGCACGGGGATCGGGCTGACGCGCATCGCGGTCACGATCACGCCGAGGGCCAGCGCGCCCACCGCGGACAGGACCGCCATCCACAGGGTGGTCAGCAGGCCCTGCAGCAGCGGTCCGAGGTCGCCGAGCAGTGCCTGCATCAGGAGCCGGGCACGGATCCGATGGCGGGTGGGGTCGGCGGCGCCGAGTCGACGACCGTACCGAGCGAACTCTTCCAGGCCTGCGCCCACTGACCGCCGTCCTGGACCTTCTTCAGCCAGTCGTTGACGAATTTCTTGAAGTCGTCGTCGCCGTGCTTGAGGCCGATGCCGTACGGCTCCTTCGTGAACGGGTTGCCGACCACGGAAAGTTGCGGATTCGCCTTGGCGTCACTAGCAAGGATGGTGAGGTCCTGGACGTACGCGTCGCCGCGGCCCTGCAGCAGCGCGGTGACCGCCTGCGGATCGGTACCGAACGTGATGATCTGCGCGGTTGGCTGAACTTTTGGTACCTCGGTGACGGCCGGCGTGTTGGCCCCGACGATCACTTTTCTGCCGCCGAGGTCGTCGACGCCCTTGATGCCGGTGTTACCGGATTTCACGGCCACGGCCAGGCCAGACTCGAAGTACGGGCCCGCGAACGCGACCTGTGTGGCCCGTTCCTCGGTGATCGTGTAGGTGTTGAAGACGACGTCGACCGTGCCGTTCGCGAGGAGCGCCTCACGGGTCTCCGTGGCCGGCGGTACGATCTCGACTTCCGGCTTCCCCAAGATGTACACCGCCAGCAGCTTCGCCAGGTCGGCGTCGAAACCGGTCACTTCATCGGGGTTGCTCGGGTTCTGCTGGGACAGCAACGGCGCGTCGAGCGCCTCCGCCACGATCAGCTTGCCACGTTGCTTGATCCGCTCCATGGTCGAGCCAGGCAGGATCGCGGCGGCCTCGGCCACCGGCGCGTCCTTGAACAGATCCGGGCTGGTCGTGGCGCCGCCCGCCGGTGGCACGGCCGACTCACCTCCGCTTCCGCACCCCGCGAGCACGACGGCGAGGGTGCCGGCGGTAACTAACAGCACACGACCCTTCATCGATTTTCCTCCGACTTGGTTCGATTGTCGAAACCATATGTGCGAAAATCGAAGTAAGTCAAGCGAGAATCGAAGTAAGGTATGAGTTTCGTATGACCAGTCCCCGCGTCGCTCCCGACTCCCCCGGCGCCGTCCTGCAGCTCATCCGGGCGGGAGCGGTGTCGTCGCGCGCCAAGCTCGCGAAGCTCCTCGGCGTGTCCGCGTCGACCGCGGGATTGCGCGTCCAGGCCCTGATCGACCACGGCTACGTGCAGGAGCTGGACGACGGGCTGCCGCAGGGTGGCCGCCGTCCCCGGCGCATCGTGCTGCGACCTGACTACGGCGAAGTCATCGCGGTGGACCTTGGCAGCCATCACGCCGCCATGGGCCAGTACGACATGAACTTCAGGTTGATCGAGGAGCACGAGCACACGCCCGTGCGGATCGAGGAAGGCCCCGACGCCGTGCTCGGGTGGGTCACCGAGACGATCGAGAACCAGAAGATCGAACCCAAGCGGCTGCGGGGCATCACCATCGGCGTTCCCGGTCCGGTGGACGCCGGAACCGGTCGCGTGGTGTCGCCGTCGCGGATGCCCGGCTGGCACGGGGTGAACGTGCGGGTCCAGATGTTCGGCCGGGGGGCCAGGGTGCCGGTGCTCGTCGACAACGACGCGAACCTCGCTGGGCTCGGCGAACATGCCGTCGCACCCGTCGAGCACATGGTGTACCTGAAGGCAGGCAGCGGCATCGGCTGCGGGGTGATCGCGTCAGGCCGGCTGCACCGCGGCTCGGTCGGCGCGGCGGGCGACATCAGCCACCTGCCGGTGCCCGGCCACGAGCACACTCCGTGCTCCTGTGGGCGCAGCGGCTGCCTGGACACGGTGGCGAGCGGCGCCGCGCTCGTCCGTGACCTCCAGACGGTCGGTGCACGGGTACGGACTCCCAACGACGTGGTCGCGCTGGCCGCGGACGCCGACCCCATCGCCACCCGCATGCTGCGGGACGCGGGCCGGGCGACGGGCGAGCTGCTCGCGACGGTGGTCAACTTCTTCAACCCGGACGCGCTGGTGATCGGCGGCCTGCTGAGTCGCACGGAGCCGTTCGTCGCCAGCGTTCGGGCCGCGGTGTTCGAACGCAGCCTGCCCATGGCGACGGAGAACCTGCAGGTCCGTACCAGTCGGGCGGGGCACCGCGCGGGCATCCACGGCGGGGCTCGGCTCATGGTCGAACACCTGCTGGATCCCCAGCGCGTCAACGAGACGATCGAGAACGGCTGACGAGTGGCACACGCCACATCGGCGGCCGGGATCGCCGGTAACGCATGCGTGGGCACCGGCGATGAGACAGTTGACCCCGTGGTGCTGGCGGACCCCCGACCTGGCAGCACCACGGGGTTTCGTCATGTCTACGCTCCGGAACAGTGAGCGCAACATTGGTCGCCAAGGGGTTGGCCGCCGGGTTCGGTGAGCGGGTGCTGTTCTCCGGTCTGGATCTCGTGGTGGCACCCGGCGACGTGGTGGGTCTGGTCGGGGTCAACGGGGCCGGCAAGTCGACGCTGCTGAGGATCCTGGGCGGCGTCGCCGCGCCGGACGACGGCAGCGTGCGGCTCAACCCGCCGACGGCGAACGTCGGCTATCTCCCGCAGGAGCCCGATCGTCGGCCGGGTGAGACCGTTCGCGCTTTTCTCGGCCGCCGCACCGGCGTCACCACGGCACAGACTTCGATGGACGACGCAACCACCGCGCTCAGCGAAGGCAGACCGGGCGCCGACGAGGACTACGCGGTGACGCTCGAACGTTGGCTCGCGCTCGGCGGCGCCGACCTGGACGAACGCATGGACGAGGTGGTCGCGGACCTCGGGCTGACCGTCGACCTCGACACGCACATGACCGCACTGTCCGGCGGGCAGGCCGCGCGCGCCGGCATGGCGTCGCTGTTGCTGTCCCGGTACGACATCTTCCTGCTCGACGAGCCGACCAACGACCTGGACCTCGACGGGCTCGCGCGGCTGGAGGCATTCGTGACCGGACTGCGGGCGGGCACCGTGCTGGTGAGCCACGACCGCGAGTTCCTGAGCCGCACGGTCACCGGCGTGGTGGAACTGGACCTGCCGCAGCAGCAGGTGAACACCTACGGCGGCGGCTACGAGTCCTACCTCGCGGAGCGGGAGGTGGCGCGCCGGCACGCGCGGGAGCGGTACGAGGACTTCGCGGACACGAAGGCCTCGCTGGAGCTGCGGGCACGGACGCAACGAGCGTGGATGGACAAGGGTGTCCGCAACGCCCGGCGCAAGTCGACCGACAACGACAAGATAGGCCGGAACAAGCGCGTGGAGGCGACCGAGAAGCAGGCATCGAAGGCCCGGCAGACGGACCGGATGATCGAGCGGCTGGACGTCGTCGAGGAGCCGCGCAAGGAATGGGAGCTGCGGATGGAGATCGCCGCGGCGCCCAGGGCCGGCGCGGTCGTCGCGGTGCTGCGGGGGGCGGTGGTGCGGCGCGGGTCGTTCACGCTCGGTCCGGTCGACCTGCAGATCGACTGGGCGGACAAGGTCGCCATCACCGGCGCGAACGGCGCTGGCAAGTCGACGCTGCTCGCCGCGCTGCTGGGGCGCGCCGAGCTGGTGGAGGGGACCTCGTCGCTCGGGCCGAGCGTGCGGGTCGGCGAGGTTGACCAGGCCCGCGCCTTGTTCACCGGACAGGAGACGCTGCTCGCCGCGTTCGAGGAGCAACTGCCCGAGACGGCGCCTACGGATCTACGCACACTGCTTGCGAAGTTCGGACTCACGGCGGCACATGTGCGGCGCCCCGCTGGCAGCCTCTCCCCCGGCGAGCGCACGCGGGCGGCCCTGGCGCTGCTCCAGGCGCGCGGGGTGAACCTGCTGGTGCTGGACGAGCCGACGAACCATCTCGACCTGCCGGCCATCGAGCAGCTGGAGTCGGCCCTGGCGAACTACCCCGGAACGCTCCTGCTGGTGACACACGACCGTCGCATGCTCGAGGCCGTGCACACCAACCGTCACCTGGAGGTGGTGAACGGCGTGGTGACCAGTCCGCCTCCCCGGAATTCCTGAGTGCGGGTTGCGTCCCGGCCGTTGGCACGGGTGGCGAGGTGGACCGTGGTTGGCCTCGTCACGGTCCCCTGAGGAAACGGTTGTCGAGCGTGGACGTTCGCACGACGATCCCAGGACCTAGCCGGCGATCGCGGCGAGCAGCACCTCAGACGCCCAGGCGTTCTTGACCTCCACGTGACGCAGGCCGCGGGACTCCGCGATGTGGCGGAACCACTCGTGGCACTCCGGCACGGTGTCGATCAGTCGCGCGGCCTCCTCCGCCTCGGCGCGGCTGCGCCACAGGATCGCGTCCAGCCAGGCATCCTCGCCCTCCTTGGTCAGGAAGGCGGCCAGGCAGGCGGGAAACCGCCGCCGCAACGCCTCGATCATCGCCGGGCGCTCTGCCAGCAGCTTGTCCTCCGCGCCCTCGTGGATCGTGAAGCGGGCAAGTTCGATCACCATGCGCGAAAACCTAACCCGAACCATCGACGCTCGCTCACCGTTAGGCTGCTCGATCATGCTACGAGCATGGTTGATCAGGCATGGCGAGAGTGAGTCCAACGCGGGCACGCCGTCCACAGTCCCCGGCGCGAGCCCGCTCACCGCACATGGTCGGGAGCAGGCCGAACGCGTCGCCGCCGCGCTGCCGGAGCAGCCCGCGCTGATCGTCACCTCGCCCTACCTGCGTGCGGTCCAGACCGCCGAGCCCACCGTGGCCCGGTTCCCGGACGTGCGCCGCGAGGAGTGGCCGGTCCAGGAGTTCACCTATCTCGGCGACCTCCACGATCGGCTCACCACCAGCGAAGAACGCTGGCCGTACGTCGTCGAATACTGGAACCGCGCCGACCCGCATCTCGCGGTCGGCGGCGCGGAGTCGTTCGCCGGCCTGATCGGCCGGATCAACGACTGCATCGACCGTCTCACAAAGCAACCGACGGGGCCGGTGGCGGTCTTCACGCACGGGATCTTCATGCATGCCGTGGCGTGGGTGCTCCTGACCGACGCCGACCCTCTGGACATGCGGGGCTTCCAGAACTTCTCGAGAGGCCTCGTCGTCGACAACGGCGCGGTTTTCGAACTGAGGTTCCCGGACGGCGCACCACCCGTGCTGGCTCTCGGCGCCACCTGGTGATTCCTGGGAGTTTCCTGGGAACGCCCCGGCGTTTCGCGAGGACGGCCCGTCCGTTCCCAGCAACCCGTCACCTCGCGCCGACAGCCTTGCGCCATGAGCGACACGATCATCGAGGCGGTCGGCCTCACCAAACGCTACGGCGACACGCTCGCCGTCGACGTGCTCACGTTCACCGTCCAGCCGGGTAGGGTCACCGGCTTCCTCGGGCCGAACGGCGCCGGCAAGTCCACGACAATGCGGCTCGTCCTGGGACTCGACGCGCCCACCGCGGGAACCGTCACGGTCGCCGGGCAGCGCTACGCGGACCTGGCGCGGCCGCTGCACACGGTCGGCGCGCTGCTCGACGCACGGGCCGTGCACCCCGGCCGCAGCGCCGCCAACCACCTGCTCGCACTGGCACAGGCGGCCGGCATCGCGCGAACACGGGTCGACGAGGTGCTCGGGCTCGTCGGGCTGGAGAGCATCGCGGGCCGGCGTGCGGGGACGTTCTCGCTGGGCATGAGCCAGCGGCTTGGCATCGCGGCCGCGCTGCTCGGGGGCCCGCCGGTGGTGATGTTCGACGAGCCCGTCAACGGCCTGGACCCGGAGGGCATTCGCTGGATCCGGACGCTCATGCGCGGTCTCGCCGCGGAGGGCCGGACCGTGCTGGTGTCGAGCCACCTGATGGGCGAGATGGCGCTCACCGCCCAGCACCTGCTGGTCATCGGGCGGGGCCGGCTGCTGGCCGACTCGACCGTCGACGAGTTCCTCCACCGGCACGGGACCGAGAACGTGCTGGTCCGCGCCGGCGAGCAGGACGGACTCGCGCGGTTGCTGCGCCGGTCGGGTGCGCATCTCGGCACGGACGGCGACGCGCTGCTGGTTCAAGGGCTGACGGCCACCGAGATCGGCAAGCTCGCCGCCGCGGACGGGATCGCGCTCGCGGAGCTGACGCCGCGACGGGACTCGCTCGAGGACGTGTTCATGACACTAACCGCCGACGCGGTCGAGTTCGGGGTGAGCGCGTGAACATCCTCCGTTCCGAATGGACCAAGTTCGCCAGCCTGCGCTCGACCTGGCTCACGGCGACGGTGACGGTCGTGCTCGCGCTGTCCGTCGGCGCGCTGTCCGCGACGGGACAGGCGCGCGGCTACCCCGACGCCTCCGCCGCCGAGCGCACGGCCTGGGACCCGACCGCGGCCAGCCTCACCGCCATCACGGTCGCGCAGCTCGCGATCGGGGTGCTCGGCGTGCTGGTGATCACCGCCGAGTACGCGACCGGCTCGATCCAGCCCAGCCTGCTGGCCGTGCCGCGTCGCGGCCGGCTCCTCGCGGCGAAGGCCGGGGTGTTCACGCTGGTCGCGGTGCTGATCGGTCAGCTGATCGGGTTCACGTCGTTCTTCCTCGGCCAGGCGGTGTTCGCCGGCCAGGGCGTCCCGTACGCGACGCTCGGCCAGCCCGAGGTGGCCCGCGCGGTCATCGGCGGCGGCCTGTATCTTGCGGCGCTCGGCCTGCTGGGTCTCGGCCTCGGCACGGTGCTGCGGTCGACCGCGGGCGCGATCGGCACGCTGGTGACGGTCACGCTGCTCGTGCGGGCGGTCGCACAGGCGCTGCCGGAGCGGATGGCGGCCTGGGTGAACAAGTACTGGCCGACGGCCTCGGGAGAACGGATCTTTTCGGTCGTGCCGACGGACGGCGCGCTCGCCCCGTGGCCGGGCTTCGGCCTTCTGTGCGCCTGTGTCGCGGCGGTGGGTGCCGGCGGCTACCTGCTGCTGCGCACGAAGGACGCGTGATGGCCGGCCAGGCCGTCGCCGCCGGTTCGTGGACCGAACCGGCGGCACGCAAGGAGGTTCTCGTCGGCGCCGCCGCCGGTCTGGTCGCGTGGCTGGGGATGGCCGGCTGGGCGGCACTGGGGGTGTCCCTCGCCGGCTTCGGCGCCGCGACCACACCCGCCGCGGTGGCGCTCGCCGTCGGTGGCTCCGCCGGGGTCAGCCGGGACCTGCTCACCGGGTCGGTCTCCTTGCTACCGCTGGGAGTCTCACTGGTCGGCGCCGTGCTGCTGGCGGTCGTGCTCACGTCCTGGCAGCGAGTCGCCGGCGCCGCGGCGGTGTTCGTGACCGGCCTGCACGTGCTGCCGTTCCTGCCCGCCGGGCAGCTGGACATCCGGTTCTGGCCGACGCTGCTCGGCGGGCTGCTGTGGCTCGCGGTCGTGCTGGGGCTCCGGGTCGGCATGTGGTGGCTGCCGAAGCTTCGGAAAGTGGTCGCGGTGCTGCTGGGTGCCGCAGGGCTTGCTTTGATCGTCGGAGTACTTGCTTCGATTTTCGGCGGCACCCGGGTTCTCGGCACGATGGTGCTGGCCGCGCCGAACCTGCTCTGTGTCGCGCTGACCAGAGGACTTGGTACGCCGTGGACGGTCGAAGGGCCGAACCTGCCACTGCCCACTGTGGAAACTGGAGGACTTGGTCCGATCGCCGCACCCATGTGGCCGCTCGTCGTAATAAGTGCCGCGATTCTCGTACTCATCGCGTTGTTCGCCGAATGGCACACGCCGTGGGTCGCCACGTTGTGTTTCGGCGGCATGGCGGCCCTCGGCGGCGCGCACGTCGAGTTCCGGGCCGGGCTGTTCAGCATCGACCTGGGTGTCGGGGGAAACGTGCTCGCGGCTGCCGGCATGGGGCTTCTCGCCGGGTTGGCGGCATGCCTGCTCGTCCAGGCCGTCCGGTACTGGCATCGTCAGCTGGCATGAGCGGAGCGGGCGGAGCGGGCGGAGCGGGTCGGCCGCGCGAAGCGGGTCGGCCGCATGGGGCGGGTCGGCCGCGCGGGTCGGGCGAGGAGCCGGCGTGAACGCCAATCTGCTCGTGGTGGAGGACGACCCGACCCTACGGGAGCTGCTCGCGGCGAGCCTGCGCTTCGCCGGGTTCGCGGTGTCCACCACCGCGAGCGGGGCCGAGGCGCTGCAGATCGCCGCGAGCCGGCCGCCCGACCTGGTCGTGCTCGACGTGATGCTGCCCGACCTCGACGGGTTCGAGGTGCTGCGCCGGCTCCGGCACGGACGTCAGGACGTGCCGGTGCTGTTCCTCACCGCCCGTGACGCCGGCGAGGACAAGGTGCGGGGGCTGACCGCGGGCGGCGACGACTACGTGACCAAGCCGTTCCGGTTGGAGGAGCTGGTCGCCCGCATCCGGGCCATCCTGCGGCGTACGGGCGGCGGCGCACGGGAGGTGCTCGTGGCGGGTGATCTCGAGCTGGATCCCGCTGCCCGGCTCGTCATCCGCGGTGGTACGGAGATCTCCCTGTCCCCCACCGAGTTCACGCTGCTGCGGTTCCTCATGGAGAACGCCGACCGGGTGCTGGAACGAGTCAGGATCCTGCATCACGTGTGGCGCTACGACTTCGGCGGCGACGCGAGCATCGTCGAGTCGTACATCAGCTACCTGCGCCGCAAGGTCGACAACCGGGAGCCGCGGCTGATCCACACCGTCCGCGGTGTCGGCTACGTGCTGCGCACGCCGCGATGAGGCGGCTGTCGCTGCGGGCGCGGGTCCTGATCGTCGCGCTGACGCTGCTGACCGCCGGCATGGTCGCGAGCGACGCGGTGGTGCTGGTCGCGCTGCGGAAACCGCTGGTGGACCGGGTCGACCTGCAGGTGACCGTCGCGGCGGGCGCGCTGTCGATCCTGCCCGAGCCGCTCCTGCGCGGGCTGGCCGAGGACGAGCAGGTGCGGAAGCCGCCCGCGCAGGTCAAGGACTTCTACTTCGCCTACCTGGACTCCGACGGCAACCCGTCGCTGTCGCTGCACGGCAGCGAGGTGCCGGAACTGCCCGAGCTGGACCGTGCGTCGGTGGCGGCGAGGCGCGGAGTGGCGTTCGAGGTGCCCGGCTGGCGGGTGCTCGCGCTGCCGACGCGGTCCGGCGGCGGCAGCTTGGTCGTCGCCGGGTCACTGTCCCAGGTGGACGAAACGATGAACCAGGTCCTGCTGCTGTGTGTGCTGGTCGGCGCCGGACTGCTGGCCGTGCTCGCCGCCGCGGGCTGGTTCTGGGTGCGGGCCGGGCTGCGGCCGCTGCGCCGCATCGAGGAGACAGCGGCCGCCATCGCGGGCGGCGACCTGTCGCGGCGGGTCCCGTTCACGATGTCTCCCGCGACCGAGGTCGGCCGGCTGACCAGCGCACTAAACGGGATGCTCACGCAGATCGAGCGTGCGGTGGCCGCGCGGACCCGGTCGGAGGAGCGGCTGCGGCGGTTCGTGGCCGACGCCAGCCACGAGCTACGCACGCCGCTGGCGGGCATCAGCGGGTTCGCACAGCTGTACCGCCTGGGCGGCGCGGAGATCGACGCGACGATGGACCGCATCGAACGGGAGTCCCTGCGGTTGACCGGCCTGGTGGACGACCTGCTGCTGCTCGCGCAGCTGGACGAGCGGGGACTGGAGCTACGGCGTGCGCCGATGGACCTACGCACGCTCGCCGCGGACGCACTGCACGACCTACGCGCACTCGACCCGACCCGGCCCGTCCGCCTGACCGGCCTCGGCACGGCGGAGGACCCGGCGCCGGCGCCGGTCGTGGGCGACGAGTCCCGGCTCCGGCAGGTGGTGAGCAACCTGGTGGGCAACGCGATCGCGCACACACCGTCCGGCAGCGCGGTGCGGGTGGGCGTGGGCACGGCCGACGGCGAGGCGGTGCTGGAGATCGCCGACAACGGTCCGGGCCTGCCGGCCGAACAGGCGGGACAGGTGTTCGAACGATTCTACCGCGCGGACACGTCCCGGGCCCGCGAGAACGGCGCCGGCGGCGCGGGCCTCGGCCTCGCGATCGTCTGGTCGATGGTCACCGCCCACGGCGGGACAGTCGAACTGGACACCGCCCCCGGCGAGGGTGCGACGTTCCGGATCCACCTCCCGACCGACCAGACGGACCAGAAGGACCAGACCGACTGACCCTCGCGCCATCGCCCGAGTGGTCGCCAACCACACCGTGGCGTGGCCGCACTGCACACCGCCTCCGGCGAGGGGCGCGACCTCCCGAATCCGCCTCCCCGAATCTGCCAATCCGAATCCACCTCACGACCCGCAGATGCCCGGCCCTGACCTCCGCGCGAGTCTCGCGTTCAAACACCCTGAACTGCGGTTTCGTGCACACGACTGAGGTCCCAGCCCGGTGGGTGGGGAAGGTGGACCAAGGCCAAGATCTGCAGAACTCGCAACCCGGTAGGCACGAACCCGCAACCCGTATGCACGAACGCGGGACTCGGTATGCACGAACCCGCAACTCGGTATGCACGAACGCGGGACTCGGTATGCACGAACCCGCAACTCG